>Ga0153924_1000027_pt1 | contig 128090 bp, 118 predicted proteins | sample TSNJ008MetaG_FD_104709 | JGI IMG/M metagenome (GOLD analysis project Ga0153924, IMG submission 104709) | Attine ant fungus gardens microbial communities from New Jersey, USA - TSNJ008 MetaG | ecosystem: Host-associated > Fungi > Mycelium > Unclassified | place: USA: New Jersey, Wharton State... | reverse complement strand
GCCTGCTGTGCTTCCTTCCGGGACCTGTCCACAGCCTGAGCAGCAACAAGCTGTAAGTACTCCACACTCCGGGAGATCTCCTCCACACGCCCGGCAAAATCAGCAGCCTCCACAAAACCCAACAACCGAGCCTCATCGGCAGCGGAAAGGCGTGCTGATTCCAGGAGTGCCGCTCCGTCCATGAGAAGCGCCGCGAGATCCGATCCCGTTCCCGCCAGGCGTTCATCTCCTCGGGTGTCAGAACTCTGACTCGTGTCGGTGCCCGCACTCTGGCTGGTACCGGTGCCCGCGCCCTGGCTAGTACCGGTGCCCGCACTCTGGCTCTTGGCTTTTGGCGCAAAGCCGGCACCAGCCTCAGGGTAAAGGCGGGTCGCAGCGCTCTTGGTTCGTCTTTTGCCGGTGACGCCCCCGGCATGGTGCAGGGCCTTACCCATGCGGGACCCGGCGTCGTGGAAATGTTCGATCACGGCGATGGGGACCGTCGAGCCAGGGGACCCGGCTTTTACCAAGTGCGGCATATTCACAGGTTGTAGCGACCGCCGTGAAGTCAGGGCCGCGACGGCAGGGGACGCTTCCGCCCATGACATCGACTGCTCCCGTTTCTCCATGGAAAGATCATTTCACCGGGTTCTGACAATATAAGGCGGGCGTTGAGTAGCCGGCCTTATCCCTGGAAAGAAGCTGGCCGCGCTGCTATAAAAGCTGGCCGCGCTGTTACAGAGCTGGCCGCGCCGTTAGACAGTGAGCTCAGGGAGTAGTCAGAGCCGCCAAGGCCATTTCTTCCAAGATGGGGCGCGCTGACTTCACTGCTATTTTTCTGCCGTGATGACGCACTGAGTGGGGTGTGGAGTTGATCAGGCCAAAAGCCGCGTGTGCCCGGACCCGTAGCCCCGGTACATCTGCGTCGCTGTGAATTCGAGCCAGCACATCCACCCAGGTTTCCACGTAGCTGCGCTGGAGAGACCTGACTTCGGCTTGGGCGGCGTCAGTAAGGCTGTCGAAGTCCCGGTCCTGGACGCGGATGACATCAGGATTGCTGAGCGCGAAGTCAACCTGGAACGCGATCAGACCTTTCAGCGCTGACAGGGGGTCTTCCGATTCGGAAACAACTCTCAAACCACCTTCCAGCAGGTCCTGGCTGACGCTGAGGAGAAGCTCACCGAGGACGGCTTGCTTGCCGGGAAAGTGTCTGTAGACAGCGGGACCGCTGACGCCTACTGCGGCTCCTAGGTCTTCGAGGGACACACGGGTGAAGCCGTTCTCGGCAAACAGTCCGGCAGCTGCGGACAACAAAGCCAGCCTGCGAAGCTCCTTGGCCTGGCCCCGTTGCGTGACCGCGGCTCGTGTGCCGTTAGTGCTTGATTCCGGCGCTCCGGTCACGTGTTCCTCCTTGGTGCCTGCCGCCTGCAGCCGTCCAGCATTTCGCTGCAGTCCTCAAGCAGTATGGTCCTTCAACATGATGGTCAACGAGTCCTGGGTAGCGGCTCCGCATGACCAGCAAAATCCCTTGAGTCCAACAAATCACTATGGCCGAGTAGTCCTCGTACCAACTGTGCCGGCCGACTATGCTAGACATCACAGTTAATACAGACTAACCTAAATTTCAGTTACGCGGCACTAACCGAAATGGCCTGTGGCCGGGAATGGAACAGGGGTCAATGGAGACAATTTCCAGTCTGGCGGGAGCCGTCAGCAGAACCTTTGAAGCCAACCAAGAAGCGCAGTTGGCTCTGGTGGAGGAGCTCCGGTCCAAGTTGGCGCTGGCCGCTCTGGGTGGACCGGCCAAGTCGCGTGAGCGGCACATCGCCCGGGGGAAACTTCTGCCACGGGAACGGATCGATTACTTGCTCGATGAGGGCAGCCCGTTCCTCGAAATCGCGCCCCTGGCTGCGAATGGCATGTATAACGATGACTCGCCGGGAGCCGGGGTGATCGCCGGTATCGGGCTGGTCCATGGCCGGCATGTGCTGGTGATTTCCAATGACGCCACCGTCAAGGGCGGCACCTACTATCCCATGACCGTGAAGAAACACCTTCGCGCCCAAGAGATCGCCTTGGAGAACAAGCTTCCGTGTATCTACCTTGTGGATTCGGGCGGTGCATTCCTGCCTAAACAGGACGAGGTCTTCCCGGACAAGGAGCATTTCGGCCGGATCTTCTACAACCAGGCCAAAATGTCCGCCGCCAAAATCCCGCAGATCGCCTCGGTCATGGGTTCCTGCACCGCCGGCGGCGCCTACGTACCAGCCATGAGTGATGAGACGGTCATTGTCCGGAACCAGGGCACCATCTTCCTGGGCGGCCCGCCCTTGGTGAAAGCGGCCATTGGGGAGATTGTCACGGCCGAGGAGTTGGGCGGCGGGGACGTTCATTCCAGGATTTCCGGGGTCACGGACCACTTGGCCGAGAACGATCAGCACGCGCTGGAGATCGTGCGGGACATCGTGGCGACGTTACCGAAACCGGCGCAGCCGGTATGGGACGTGTCCGACGTCGTCCTGCCGCCCGTCGTCGACCCTTCAGAGATATACGGCGTAGTTCCCACAGACGTGAACGCGCAGTACGACGTCCGCGAAGTGATCGCCCGGTTGGTGGACGGATCGGAATTCCACGAGTTCAAGAAGAACTACGGCACCACCCTGGTGACAGGCTTCGCGCACCTGCACGGGCACCCCGTGGGCATCGTGGCCAACCATGGCGTCCTGTTTAGCGAGTCCTCGCTCAAGGGCGCCCATTTCATAGAACTCTGCGATCAACGCGGCATCCCGCTGATCTTCCTGCAAAACCTTTCCGGCTTCATGGTGGGCAAAGACTATGAGCAGGGCGGCATCGCTAAGAACGGGGCCAAAATGGTCACCGCTGTTGCCACCGCCCGGGTCCCCAAACTGACCGTGGTGATCGGTGGCTCCTTCGGAGCGGGTAACTACTCCATGTGCGGCCGGGCTTACTCCCCGCGGTTCTTGTGGATGTGGCCCGCGGCGCGTATCTCCGTCATGGGCGGAAATCAGGCCTCCAGCGTTCTGGCAACAGTCAAAAGGGACCAATACGAGGCAGCCGGCCAGGAATGGTCAGCCGAGGACGAGGAAGCGTTCAAAGCCCCCATCAAGCAACAGTATGAGGACCAGGGAAGCCCCTACTACTCAACCGCCAGGCTATGGGACGACGGCATCATCGATCCCGCCGACACCCGCCGCGTCCTGGGAATGGCCCTGGACGTCGTTTCCCGCCAACAACTGCCCGAGACCTCTTTCGGCCTCTTCAGGATGTGACCATGACCCTGCCGACTACAACGGCAGCACCGCCAAGCCAAACGGTGGAACCCCGGACCTTTAGCGCTGTCCTCGTTGCCAACAGGGGAGAGATTGCCTGCCGCGTCATCCGAACGCTGCGGGAAATGGGCATCCGATCCGTTGCCGTCTATTCAGATGCTGACAAGAACGCCAAACACGTGGCGTTGGCAGACACCGCCGTTGCAATCGGAGGCACGGCGCCGGCGGAGAGTTACCTGAAGATCGATTCCATCATCGACGCGTGCCGCAGAAGCGGCGCAGAAGCAGTTCACCCGGGATACGGCTTTCTCTCCGAGAATGTGGAGTTCGCCAAGGCGCTGGACGCCGCCGGCATCACCTTCATAGGACCCGGTATTGGCGCCATCGAAGTCATGGGCGACAAAATTCGTTCCAAGAACCACGTCATGGCATACAACGTCCCCTGCGTTCCGGGCATCGCACAATCAGGACTCAGCGACGAAGAGCTGATCGAAGCGGCCGCCCAAGTGGGTTTCCCGCTGTTGATCAAACCCTCCGCGGGTGGTGGCGGAAAAGGCATGCATGTGGTGGAAAAGCCGGAGGACATGGCTGCCACGCTCGTCACGGCAAGGCGCGTCGCAGCCTCCGCCTTCGGCGATGACACCCTGTTCCTTGAACGGCTCATTCGCGCTCCCCGCCACATCGAGGTCCAGGTCCTCGCAGACAACCACGGCAACGTCATCCACCTCGGAGAACGCGAGTGTTCCCTCCAACGGCGTCACCAGAAGGTGATTGAGGAAGCACCATCCGCTCTCTTCGAGTCGTTGCCCAACGGCGCGAAGGAACGTGCCCGCATCGGCGAGGCCGCCTGCAACGCAGCACGTTCGGTCAACTACAGCGGAGCAGGGACAGTGGAGTTCCTGGTCTCTGATGAACAGCCTGATGAGTTCTTCTTCATGGAAATGAACACCCGGCTGCAGGTGGAACATCCCGTCACGGAGATGGTTACGGGCGTCGACCTCGTTCAATGGCAGGTGCGGATCGCCGCCGGTGAGGTCCTCACCGTAGAGCAGTCCGACGTCGTTCTTAAAGGTCATGCCGTGGAGGCGCGTGTCTACGCCGAAGTGCCCGAGGGGAACTTCATGCCGTCCATGGGGCGCATCGTGGCGCTTGATGAGCAAGGTGCGGCCGATGAGGGGGTCTCGGGTCTGCAGGCGGTGGACGCGAAGGTACGCATTGATTCCGCTATGCGGGACAACCTGGAGATCACGGGGGATTACGATCCCATGTTGGCCAAGGTCATTGCGTGGGGCGAAAACAGAAGTGCCGCGTTGGACACTCTTGACGGTGCCCTTGGCCGGTACACGCTGCTTGGCGTGGATACGAACGTGGAGTATTTGCGGTTACTGGTCAATGATCCCGAGGTCCGCGCCGGTCACCTTGATACGGGACTGATCGAGCGCAGGCTGCCGTCCATGGCGTTCCGCCACCTTGGTCCGAATGAGCTGATTGCCGCCGCGCTCACCGTGTGGCTGGATCGGCAGGGGTCGGCGCTCGCGGGGGATGCGTGGAGGGTGCCGGACGCCTGGCGCGTCGGTGGCCGCGCGGACTGGACGGCGACGTTCGGGATTCCGGGTGGCGATCTTGCCACGGTCTCCATCAAAGAGGCAGCGTCAGTTACCGGGAAGCCCGGCACTGTGACGGCAAGGGTCGACGACGGTAGCCCGGTGAGCGTCTGGGTGGCAGATCGTGGCGGGAACAGGGTCGTAGTGGAGTTCGACGACGGTCCGGTCACCTTCACGGTGGCCCCTCCGCAGGGTGGTGCGGGCGAGATGTTCATTGGCAACAACGGCTGGTCCTGCAGGCTTGAGGTCCTGACCCGGGCAGGGCGACTGCAGCGAATACTCGCAGGGATCCAGCGCGACGAGGGGGTGGCGGATCCTGAAGTCCGTTCACCCATGCCGGGGACCGTGGTTTCAGTGGCTGTCTCCGATGGGGAAGCAGTGGTGGAAGGGCAGTCCCTCCTAGCTGTTGAGGCCATGAAGATGGAGCACCAACTAGTGGCGTCCGTTGCCGGAACCGTCCATTTGACCAGCAAGCCCGGCGACCTCGTCAAAGCCGACCAGGTCCTCGCCACGATCCACCCAGCCGCCGCCGCTGACGCAGGCCCAGCCGCAGACACAGACAGCACCAACAAGACCAGCACATACGAGGAAGTCCGGCCATGAGCACGTTTGAACTAAATGAGGAGTACCAGGACCTGAGTGAGTCCGTCCGCGAGTTTGCCGACGAAGTGGTGGCCCCGGTTTCAGCCAAGCACGACGAAGAGCACAGTTTTCCCTACGAGGTTGTCAAGCAAATGGGAGAGATGGGTTTGTTCGGCCTGCCGTTCCCCGAAGAGTTCGGCGGGATGGGCGGAGACTACTTCGCGCTCGCCTTGGCGTTGGAGCAGTTGGGTCGCGTGGACCAGTCCGTGGCCATCACCCTCGAAGCCGGTGTTTCCCTCGGTGCGATGCCCGTGCATCGTTTTGGAACGGACGCCCAAAAGGAACAGTGGTTGCCTCAGTTGGCGTCGGGCCGGTCCTTGGCCGGTTTCGGCCTGACGGAGCGTGAAGCCGGATCCGATGCAGGGGGGACCAAGACCAACGCCCATCTGGACAACGGTGAGTGGGTCATCAACGGGAACAAGGAGTTCATTACCAACTCGGGTACGGACATCACCACCCTTGTTACTGTCACGGCGGTGACGGGCCAAAAGGAGAACCCCGACGGCAGCACCAAGAAGGAGATCTCCACCATCCTGGTCCCCACGGACACGCCCGGTTTCCGGGCGGAGAAGCCGTATAACAAAGTGGGCTGGAACGCCTCCGATACCCACCCGCTCACCTTGGATGATGTCCACGTTCCCGAGGCCAACCTCCTCGGCGAGCGCGGCAGGGGCTACGCGAACTTCCTATCCATCCTGGATGAGGGCCGCATCGCGATCGCAGCGCTGGCCACCGGCGCAGCACAGGGATGTGTGGACCTGTCCGTGAAATATGCCAAGGAGCGCAGCGCTTTCGGGCAGAACATCGGCAAGTACCAGGCCATCCAGTTCAAGATCGCCCGGATGCAGGCAAGGGCCCACACAGCTCGTTTGGCCTACTACGATGCCGCTTCCAGGATGCTCGCGGGTAAGCCGTTCAAGACCGAAGCGGCCATAGCTAAGATGGTCGCAGGCGAGGCAGCCATGGACAACGCGCGGGACGCCACCCAGGTGTTCGGCGGCTATGGCTTCATCAACGAGTTCACGGTGGCACGCCATTACCGCGATTCCAAGATCCTTGAAATCGGGGAGGGCACCACTGAGGTCCAGTTGATGCTGATCGCCCGCGAGCTGGGTCTGTAACCGTACGGGAAGGATCAAGGATGATTGACAAGGTTGTTGCCAGCGCCGCGGAAGCGGTGAAGGACATCCCGGACGGAGCATCGCTCGCGGTGGGAGGTTTTGGTTTATGCGGTATCCCGGTCTCCTTGATCGATGCGCTCCACAGCCAGGGCGCCACCGATCTTGAGACCGTCAGCAACAACTGCGGCGTGGACGACTGGGGCCTTGGGATTCTCCTGAAGGACGGTCGAATCCGACGCACCATCAGCTCGTATGTGGGCGAGAACAAGGAATTCGCCCGCCAATACCTCGCAGGCGAACTGGAAGTGGTCCTCACGCCGCAAGGTACGTTGGCGGAAAAGCTCCGCGCCGGGGGTGCAGGAATTCCCGCCTTCTACACCAAAGCCGGTGTGGGAACCCAGGTTTCGGAGGGTGGCCTCCCGCAAAAGTACGACGCCGACGGCAACGTTGCGCTTGCCTCCTCGCCCAAGGAGGTGCGGACTTTCAACGACGCCGATTACGTGCTGGAGGAGTCTTTGACACCGGATTTCGGCCTGGTCCACGCGTGGAAGGGTGACCGTCACGGGAACCTCGTTTTCCATGCGACGGCCATGAACTTCAACCCGCTCTGTGCAATGGCGGCCAAAACCACCATTGCCGAAGTGGAGGAGTTGGTGGAACCCGGCGAGTTGGATCCCGAGCACATCCATACGCCTGGCATCTTCGTGCAACGGGTGGTGGTGGCACCATCACGTGAAAAGCGCGTTGAGAAGCGCACGGTGGCATTGACGGCATCGGCCGGTGGTCAACAGACTGCGGGCGGTCAACAGGCGGCCAGCAGCCAGCAGGCAGCCGGCAGCCCAAAGACAGGAGACTAGACGTGGAATCGAACAGCCTTCAGGACCTGCCGCCCCGCCCCGAAGCCGTGCGGCACGAGTACCGGCGCGCCGACGTCGAACATCACGAAGCCAAAGGATGGACCCGCAATGAGCTGGCCGCCCGCGTGGCCAAGGAACTGACCAACGGCCAGTACGTGAACCTGGGCATCGGAATGCCCACCCTGATCCCCAATTACATTCCGGCCGGTGTGGAGGTCATTCTTCATTCCGAGAACGGCATTCTGGGCGTCGGCCCTTACCCGGCTGAGGACGAGGTGGATCCGGACCTCATCAACGCCGGCAAGGAAACGGTGACCACCAACGCCGGCGCTGCGTTCTTCGATTCGGCATCGTCGTTCGGCATGATCCGCGGCGGTCACGTTGATGTTGCCGTCCTCGGGGCCATGGAGGTGGCAGCCAACGGCGATCTGGCCAACTGGATGATCCCCGGCAAAATGGTCAAAGGCATGGGCGGCGCCATGGACCTGGTGTTCGGTGCCAAGAAAGTGATCGTCATGATGGAACACGTGGACCGGAACGGCCGGCCCAAGATCGTCCAGGACTGCACGCTTCCGCTGACGGGCAAAGGCTGTGTGGACCGCATCATCACGGACCTCGCAGTGATCGATGTGGTCAAGGACGAAGGGGATCCTCGTCTGGTCCTGCGGGAGCTGGCCCCCAATGTCACCCTTGAGGATGTCCTGTCCGCAACCGGGGCCGAACTGTTCGAGGAAGACCAGGAGCTGACTGTATGACGCGGGTGGTTGAGCAGCGCGGGCTGTATTTCGACGAGCTCGAGGAGGACGTGGTTTATGCGCACAGGCCCGGCCGTACCGTCACCGAGACGGACAACGTCCTCTTCACCACCCTGACCATGAACACGCAGGCGCTGCATTTGGACGCTGCGTGGAGTTCCGGGCAGCCGTTCGGGCAGCGGCTGATGAACTCGATGTTCACCCTGTCCACCATGGTGGGCCAATCAGTGACGCAGTTGACGCAGGGCACCATCATTGCGCAGTTGGGCATGACGGATGTCACGTTTCCGCACCCGCTGTATCACGGCGATACCCTGTACACGGAAACGGTGATCACTGGAAAACGGTTGTCGTCTTCCCGGCCTGGCCAGGGCGTGGTGACCATGCAACACACCGGCCGTAACCAGGACGGAGACGTGGTTGCGTTGGCTACCCGGACCTGCCTCATGTGGACTAAGGAAGCCCACTCGGCCCAGTCCTGAACGCCATTATTTCCACTTTTCAGTACCTCGTCAGCAAGGAACCTCATGCTCCCTCCCTTCACCATGGGCCCGGCTCTTCTGTTCTGTCCGGCAGATCGGCCGGAGCGTTTCGCCAAGGCCGCGGAACGGTCCGACGCCGTCATCCTGGACCTCGAAGATGCTGTGTCCCCGGGGAACAAGGCAGCGGCCCGGCAAGCCATCATTGCGCAGTTGGGGGAGGGGGCATTGGACCCGGCGAAGACCATGGTGCGGGTGAACCCGGTGGGGACCAACGAGTTTGACCTTGATCTGGAAGCCCTGGCTCAAACGCCCTACCGCACAGTGATGCTCGCCAAGGCGGAGGGCGCCGGGCAGTTACAGTCCCTGGAGGGCTATGGCGTGATCGCGCTGTGCGAAACGGCCGCGGGCATCGTTAACGCCTCGGCCATCGCCGCTGAGCCGAACGTCGTTGGGCTGATGTGGGGCGCCGAGGACCTGCTGGCTTCACTGGGCGGGCTTTCGAGCAGGAACGACGACGGCGGGTACCGGGCTGTGGCCCTTCACTCACGCTCCGCTGTTCTGCTTGCCGCCAAGGCCGCGGGCAAGGAAGCCATCGACTCGGTGTACGTGAACATCCCGGACCTTGATGGCCTGCTGGTCGAGTCGCATGACGCTGTGTCCAGTGGTTTCGGCGCGAAGGCTTGCATCCACCCGAATCAAGTGGCGGTTGTCCGTCAGGCTTACGCCCCCACGGAGGAAGCAGTAGCCCAAGCCACTGAGCTCCTTGAAGCAGCAGCCGCGGCCGGAACAGGGGTCTTCCAATTCAAGGGCAAGATGATTGACGGCCCCATCCTTAAGCACGCCGAGGCGACTCTGCGCCGCGCAGCCCCCCAGCGAGATGCCAGTTGATGACAATGGTGCCCCCAAACATTGTCATCATGTGGCGTCTCGGCGGGGTGCTGCCGCGTTAGGCGCGTACCGGCGTCGAAAGTTCTGACAGTTCCACCATGGCTGGCCGCTCAACAGTGCTCTCAATGACCACAGCCCGCCCACTCTTGGCAGATTCCAGGACCGATTCCATGACGTCCAGGGCGTGGAAGGCCAGCTGTCCGCCGGCACGCGGTTCCTGTCCGGGGGCAGCAGCGGCGAGGTCGGCAATGCCAAAGCCACGGCCGGAGTCCACGTACCCGGCGGATGCCGGCAGGGTTTCCCAATCCTCAGCGCCCACAGCGAAGAGCTGCACATCGCCGTCGAAGTGGTTGGGATCCGGGACTACAAGGGATCCCTTTTCGCCATGAATTTCGATGTTCGGGCTCTTGGTCTTCACGGCGTCGAAGCTCATGAACAGTGTGGACAGGGCTCCTGATGCATGGACCAGAACACCGGTGACGTGGGAATCGATGTCCACCGGAACCACCTGCCCCTGGCGCGGCCCTGAGCCGATGGTCCGTTCATTGCGCGTGTGACTGGCGGCGCCTATCACTGAAACCACGGGGCCAAGGAGCGTGACCAAAGCGGTGACGTAGTACGGTCCCATGTCCAGGAGGGGACCGCCGCCGGGCTGATAGTAGAAATCCGGGTTCGGATGCCAACGTTCGTGGCCGGGGGTGGCCATGGTGGCGGTGGCCGAGATGGGTGCTCCGATCAGTCCGTCGTCGATCGCTTTGCGGGCCGTCTGTATGCCGGTTCCCAAAACGGTGTCCGGTGCGCACCCCACCCTAACGCCAGCCGCTGCGGCCGCGTCCAGCACCTGCCGTGCTTCAGCGGTGGTAGCTGCCAGTGGCTTTTCACCATAGACGGATTTCCCGGCCGCGATCGCCTTCAGTGCAATGTCGGCGTGGGCTGCGGGGATGGTGAGGTTCAGTACCAGCTCCACATCCTCGGCCGCGAGTAGTTGGTCAACGGTCAGTGCCCGGACGCCCGGGTAGGAGTCGGCAACCGCTTGGGCCCTTGCCGGGTCCAGGTCAGCTACGGCAACCAGGTTGATGGAGTCGAGCCGGCGGAAGTTGCTCAGATACTGGGCGATGATGGCACCGCATCCGATCACTCCAACGTTTAACGGCTGAACCGTCTCTAGCGGGATGCCCACAGCATGCCCCTTTCAATGATGGTACGGACGTTGCTGTCCTGAAGGATTTCTACCCGGTGCCCGGGCGTACAAACGAAGATCTTGCCTTTGCCCCATTGGCGGGTCCAGATGGCCGGTGAGGTCACTTCACGGTTCCAAGGGTCCCACTCCCGGACTTTCTGGGTGGTGGTGGCCAGGACGTCGATGTAGTCATCGGAGAGAACCCAGTACTGTTCGGTGACGAGGTCGAAGTCTCCGAGACCCTGGGTGATGGGGTGTTCGGAAGCCGCCGGGAGCATGTTCACGGTGTAGGGGACGTAGTTATCGGACTGCTCTCCGATCCGCTCGTCAGCGTGCTTGCCGGGATGGCAGGCGAACTGGCCACCGATCAAGTGCAGGTAGTCAGAGTTGTTGCGGTAGGAATCGGCAATGCCGCCGTGCCAACCAGCCAGCCCGGTGCCGTTCTCCACTGCGGAGCGCAGGCCCTCAAACTCGTCTTTCTCAATGGTGGTCATGGTCATGCATTGCACGATCAGGTCCACGGTGGCCATGTATTCGGGATCGGCATAGATCTTGGGGGATTCTTCCACCCGGACGTCGTAGCCGTTGTCCAACAGATAAGGGATGAACAGTTCGGTGGCTTCAACGGGCTGGTGTCCGTCCCAGCCGCCGCGAACCACCAGCGCTGTCTTGTTGTTGCTTGTCATGGTTTCCTTCGTTTCAGGGCGTATCAGGTGTGAGTGGGGCCGGTTGCCATCAGCGCGTTGCGAAAGCGGCGTCGAAAGCTGCAGCCGGCGGCCGGATGGCCGCCAGGTCCCGGACCATGCGGAGGGCCTGGGGCGCTCCGATCAGCCGGTCCATGCCGGCGTCCTCCCACTCGATGCTGGTGGGGCCTTCATAGCCAATGGCGTTCAGTGTGCGGAAGATTGGCTCCCAGTTCACATCGCCGTGGCCGGCTGTGACGAAGTCCCACCCACGGCGGGGATCAGCCCACGGCAAATGAGAACCCAGCCTTCCGTTCCGTCCATTGAGTTGCTTGACGGACTCTTTGACGTGGACGTGGAAGATGCTGTCCGCGAAGTCCTGCAGGAACATTACGGGGTCCAGGTCCTGCCAGATGAAATGGGAGGGGTCAAAATTGAGGCCAAAGCTTGGCCGGTGACCAATAGCTTCCAACGTCCGCTGAGTTGTCCAGTAGTCATAGGCGATTTCAGAGGGGTGGACTTCCAAGGCGAACCGAACCCCTACTTCATCAAAGACGTCCATGATGGGGTTCCAGCGGTCCGCGAAGTCCTGGTAGCCGCGTTCGATCATGGCCTCGGATGCCGGCGGGAACATGGCCACGCATTTCCAGATGGAGGAGCCCGTAAATCCTGTGACGGTTTTGACCCCGAGCTTGGCGGCAGCACGAGCGGTGGTCTTCATGGCCTCAGCGGCGCGCTGACGGACCCCTTCCGGCTCACCATCGCCCCAGACCGAGGGGCTGAGGATGTCTTGATGCCGTTCATCAATAGGGTTATCGCATACCGCCTGCCCAGTGAGGTGGTTGGCGATCGCATGGACACTGAGCTTGTGCTTGTCCAGGATGTCCAGCTTCCCCTGCAGGTAGCTCTCATCCTCAACGATCCGCTGCGGGTCCAGATGATCTCCCCAGCAGGCGATTTCCAAACCGTCAAAGCCCCATTCCCCGGCCAGCCGCGCTACCTCCTCAAAGGGAAGATCGGCCCACTGACCGGTGAAGAGGGTGATGGGTCGGTTCATGATGGTTCCTTTCGCACGATTGCCGGTCACACGTTCTGAAACTGGCTGGCGTTCTCTGCGCTCGCCTCTACTGCGGCGAGTACCTTTTGCACCTGCAAAGCATCAGCGAACGACGGCGAGGGCTGCTTGCCTGCGCCGATCGCAGTCACAAGGTCCACCACCTGATGCGTGAAACCGTGCTCATAGCCCAGCCCGTGGCCTGTGGGCCACCAGTTGCCGGTGTAAGGGTGGGACGGCTCGGTGACCATGATTTTGCGGAAGCCCGCATCGGGTTCCAGCGCCGAATCGTAGAACTGCAGGGAGTTCATGTCTTCAAAGTCGAAGGCGATCGATCCCTTGGTGCCGTTCAGTTCCAGGCGCATGGCGTTCTTTCGGCCCAGGGCAAAACGGGTGGCTTCGAAAATGCCGATTGGCCCCGAGGCGACGTGTGCGCCGGTGCCGGCGTCAGCACCGGCGTCGTGCTTGGCCTCGAAACGGGCGGTGAACAGCGCGGCGTCGTCCACTGTGACCGGTCCACGCGGACCATCCGCCCCGCCGTGACCGCCCAGGCCTACGAGGTCGCCGCCCACCGGGCGTTCTTTCACGAAGGTCTCCAACAGTGCAGAAACGCCGGTGATGTTCAGTCCCGTGATCCACTGTGCGGCGTCGATGCTATGCGCACCGATATCGCCCAGGGACCCGGACCCGGATTTTGACTTGTCCAATCGCCAGGTCAGCGGAGCATCGGCGTCGCTGAGCCAATCTTGAAGGTATTGCGCGCGGACATGCCGGATCTGACCCAGGCGGCCGTCGTCCACCATCCGCTTGGCCAGCGCCAGGGCTGGAGTTCGCCGGTAACTGAAGCCGCACATGGAAAACACTCCGCGTTCAGCTGCGGCGCGGGCCACCAGCGTCATCTTTTCGGCTTCCTCTACGGAGTTGGCCAGTGGCTTTTCGCACAGGACATGCTTGCCCGCTTCAAGCGCGGCGATGGCTATCTCGGCGTGCGTGTTTCCTGGGGTGCAGATGTCAATGAGATCGATGTCGTCGCGTTCAATGAGCCGGCGCCAATCGGTCTCCGTGGACGCCCAGCCATATTTGGCCGCTGCCGCCCGGACGCCCTCCTCATTCCTGCCGGCCACCGCGGTCAGTTCCGGGGCGAGGGGGAGGTCGAAGAAGCGCGGCGCGGTCCGCCAAGCGTGGGAGTGCGCGGCGCCCATGAAGGCATAGCCAACCATGCCTACACGCAAGGGTTGAGGGTCTGTCATTTTGAAGTCCTTTCTGGCTGATGGCCTAACAACGAGCCATTACTTGCTGAAACCAGCAGTGAGGCCGCTGAGCAACTGCCGCCGCGCCACCACGTAGATCACCAGTAACGGAAGTGTCGCAAGCACAACGGAGGCCAGCACTGCCGGGATGTTGACGCTGAACTCGCCCTGGAACGTCCACAGCGAAAGTGGCAGGACCCGGGTGTCAGGGCTCTGCGTAAGGATCAGCGGGAACAGGAATCCGTTCCACACATGGAGTGCGTTGTAGATGCCAACCGTGATGACAGCGGGCTTGGTCATGGGCAGGGCTAGCCGCCACATCATGGCCCAGTCGGAACAACCGTCAAGCCTCATGGATTCAAAAAGTTCATTGGGGACATCCCGCATGAAGTTGGACAAGATGAGCACGGAAACCGGAATCGCGAACGCAATGGAGGGCAGGATCAACGCCAACAAAGTGTCATACATGTGGGCCTTGGTGATCATCCAATAGATGGGAATGATGGTTGCGTGCAGCGGGATGGCCAGGCCCAGGAGGAAGACATTGTTGGTCCAGCTCAGGAACCTTCCTTTGCCGCGGACAATGGCGTATGCGGCCATGAAGGCCACAAAGAGGGCCGGAACCACGCTGCCCACGGTGACAATCAGGCTGTTGGTGAAGTACTTGGCGAAGTCGTTGTCCAGGACAAGTTTGTAGTTGTCCAGGGTGGGTTCAGTGGGCGGCAGCATCGGATTGGAGGTGAAGAAGCCCGCCTGGTTTTTCAGACTGGTGATCACTACGTAGTAAACCGGCACGATGATGATCGCCAGCCAGAGCCAGCCGCCCAGGCCGCCCAGGAGGTTGGGCCGCGAACGGCCAAGCTTTGAGGGCCGACGCCGGGCGGGCGCCTGCTGGGGCAACGCCGCCGGCGTTGTGGGCAATTGTGTAGTGGAAGCCATTACGCACCTTCCAATTGGCTGGCGTTGCGGTTCTTTCCGCCGAGTCGTTGCAGGAACAGTGCGAGCGCCAGGCCGATGACCACCAGGATGACGCCCAAGGCGCTCGCCGCTCCCATGTCGTTGGCTTTGAAGCCGGTGAGGTACATGTGCAAAGGAAGGAGCCTGGTGGAGTAGCCGGGCCCGCCGGCTGTGAGCACAAAGATCAAGTCGAAGTAGGCAAGAGAGCCCACCACCATGAGGGTGGATGAGGTGATCATGGTGTACTTCAGCTGCGGCAAGGTGATGTTGAAGAACTGCTGGACGCGGCCGGCTCCATCGATTTGCGCCGCCTCGTACAGTGAGGCAGGAATCTGCCGCACACCACCTTGGTAGATCAAAGTGTGGAAGGGCACGAACTGCCATGCGATCACGAAGACCACCACGAACAGCACCAGGTCCGAGTTGCCCAGCCAGTCCTGCGCCAGGAAGGGCAGGCCCAAGCCTGGGCCCAGGCCGAAGTTCGGATCCAGCAGCGCTTTGAAGGCGATGGCCACCGCGGCTGATGAGAGCAGTAGCGGAACGAAATAGAGGACGGCCAGTGCTGCGCGGTACTTCTGGCTGGCAGCTGTGAAAACTCCAAGCAGAAGGCTGATGGGTGCCTGGACTATGAAGGAGAAGAACATGATCTTCGCCGTGACCAACAGGGCGTTGACCGTCACGGGATCGGCAAGGACTGTGTTCCAGCTGGAGAGTCCGTCCAGTTTGATCTCGCCCAGGCCATCCCAGCGGGTGAAGCTCAGGAAGAGAACTCCCAGCAGCGGGATGATGGCGAAGATCATGAAGAAAGCCAGTGCGGGGACGGCCAGCCACCCTGACGGACCCTTTTCCAGGGTCCGCCGGGTGCCTGTGGCGCGTCCGGTGCCCAACCCCTGTTGCTCAGTGGTGGTAGTTGCGGACACTGTATTACTTCCCGATCGTCGCGTTCATAGTGGACGCGAACTGCTGGGGCGTGATCTTCTTCAGGAAGATCTGGTCCAGGTTGGCCAGCATGGCGTCACCTTGGGCCGGGCTCAGGGCCTGGTCCCAGGAAAGCGTGAAGTCCGGTGCGTCCTTGGCCATGCCGTACACGTAGGTCAGGAAGTCTTTGTCCGGGGAGGCGGCGAGCTTGTCTTCGATCCCGGTGACCACGGGTACTGCACCTGAGTTGATCAGGCCTTGGACATTCTCGTCGTTGAACATGCCGTCCTTGACGTACTCCAGGGCGGTTTTCTTTTGCTCCTCGGTGGCCTTTGATGATACGGACCAGAAGTTGGACGGATTTCCTACGACGTTTGCGGGGTCGCCCTTGCCGCCCTCCACGGTCGGGAACGGGGTGTAGCCGAGCTTGCCGCTCTTGACGAAGTCGGCAGCGTCCTTCTTCATGCCTTGGTAGATCCAGCTGCCTTGCAGGATCATGGCGGCCTTGCCGGTGTACAGCAGAGCCTGATCTGCGTTGCTGTCGGCGGCAATGGAGGAGAATCCGTTGATGAAGCCCCCTGCATCCACCAGTTCCTGGATTTTGGTCAGGGCCTCTATCACTGCGGGATCGGACCAGGCGTCCGGCTTGTTGGCGGCAATGTTTGCAAAGACTTCCGGGCCACCGATCCGGTCCACAAGGTATTCAAGCCACATCAGGTCAGGCCACTTGGATTGGCCGCCCAAGGAGAACGGGGCCACACCGGCGGCCTTGAACTTTGGCACCAAGGCCATCAGTTCATCCCAGGTCTTGGGTGCTTCTGCGCCGATCTTGTCGAAGACTTCCTTGTTGTAATAGAGCACAACTGGTTGGACCTTGTTGTTGGGCAACGCATAGGTCTTGCCGTCGATCACGCCGCTCTCAAGGATGGAAGGGAGGTAGCGGCTTTGAACGTCGGGGTTTTCTTTGAGGAACCCGGTGAGGTCATCCACTTGGCCGGCATCGACGTAGGACTTCAGCACCCCGCCACCCCAGCCGTAGACGAGCGTGGGACCCTGTCCGGCGCCGACGGCGGTGCGGACCTTGGTCTTGTACGCGTCGTTGGCAAAGAAATCGAGCTTGATGGAGGAATCGGGGTGCGACTTGTTCCACGAGTCTACGGATGCTTGGAACACGGGCTGGTCACCACCGGTCAGTCCCCACATGGTTGCCGAGTCCGCCGAGGCTCCTGTTCCGGCAGGACCGGAGGATCCGCAGGCTACGAGTGAGATCGACAATGCGGCTGCAGAAACGGCCATTCCGGCGGTGCGCAACTTGAGATTATTCATGTGCAGTTTCCATTCGTCCTTCGGGCTCGACGCTGATTGCCCGGTTGTGCCTGTAAAAGCTGCACTTCGCGGTCTGGGGATCAACTTCGTTTCCCAGCTCCAGCAACTTTTCGAAATGTTTCGTAAGTTCTTTCGGAAGTGCCCACCAAACTTAGCCGTGACGCGGATCACCGTCAAGGGTCAATTTCGGAAAATTTGGTGATAAGTATCCTCATTGTTGACGATAGTGCGCGTTCCCGTGCAGACTGTCAGCAACCGAAACTTTTCGAAAGCGGTAACCGTGAGTCCTGAAGAACGACCCTCCAAGATGACCCTTTCTGCAGTGGCGCAGGAGGTGGGAGTGTCCGTGCCCACTGTGTCCAAGGTGGTCAACGGGCGTGAGGACGTAGCCCAAGGCACGCGGGCCCGGGTTCTGGCGGCCCTGCAACGGACCGGATACAAGTCACCTCTTCAGCGCAAGGGCAACCCGGTCCAGCGGACGGTGGAAGCTGTGTTCGATTCCCTGAATTCGGCCTACAACATGGAAGTCCTCAAAGGGATCATGGAGCAGGCCAACATTTCGGACATGGAGGTGATCCTTTCGGTCACAGGACTTCAGGCAGCGCCACCGCGTGGCCCGGAGGAGCGTGCCCAAAGGATGGTCGATGAGGGACGCAGCGGAATGATCGTGGTGACCTCGGCCTTCGGTACGGCACAGCTCGAAGCGTTCCAGAGGCGCCAAATCCCCATTGTGGTGATCGATCCCCTGAACCCGCCGCCGGCGGACTTGTTCAGTGTGGGCTCCAGCAACTGGGCTGGAGGCAAAGCAGCCGCCACCCACCTTTTGGGGCTGGGACATCGACGCATCGCCTACATTGGCGGCCCGGCCACCGCCGAATGCAGCCAGGCCCGGCTCCATGGCTACATGGCAGCGCTCATGGCAGAAGGGATCACCGTGGAACACGAGTACGTCTCTGCAGGCCCTTTCCGGCCGGAGAACGGCGCAGCCGCCTTCAAGTCCCTGGTCGCCTTGGAAGATCCGCCCACGGCAGTCTTCGCAGCAAGCGACAGCATCGCCATGGGTGTCCTGGCCGAGGCGCGACGACAGGACATCCGGATTCCAGACGAAATGAGCCTCGTTGGCTTCGACGGAACCTACCAGGCAGAAGAATCCACGCCACCCCTGACCTCGGTGAGCCAGCCGCTCCAGGAAATAGGGCGTTCGGCGCTGAATTTCATCCTTCGCCAAGTCCAGGGTGAAGAGATCGATTCCCGACGCGTTGAACTCGCCACCCATCTGGTGGTTCGCGAATCCACGGCGCCACCCCGGGAGCCTGCCTCACCCGGGAAGTCGGCGGCCCGGCTGTAGCTGAAGAGGCGGAACGGCGTCATAAAGCAGCACCCGCACCCAACGCTCGCCGGAACCGCGGAACTCCCCACGGCTCGCGAAACGGTACAGGTAGCTGCGCGCCCGCACCCAACGGGGGCGTTCGCCGTCGAACGGGTCCTGACCAAGTAGCCCAAGCGTTGCTTTGTCTGCCTCAAGGAGCCTGTCCAGGAAGTTGTAAAACCATTCCTCATGGACAGTGCGCAGCGGCAGGAACCACATGAGCCAGTCCAAACGCAGATGGTAGGGAGCCCACTGGCGGGGGATTCGGCGAAGATCGCCCGGCTTGCCTTTGAAGCCGTACTCCAGCCACCGCGCGTCCGGCGCTTCAGGATCCCCGGCCATGGTGCCCTCAACCACAATCTCAATGCGCTGCTTTGTCACCGTCCCAAAAGCGCCGTAAGCGTTGACCAGCCGCCACCGATTGAAACTGGCGTTCATCACTTGCTCGCTGGAGAACAGGTTCAGGAGCGGCCGGTAGCTGAAGACCACCAACACCGCAGTCACAAGAACGACGACGGCGAGCCACCATACCGGCGTATCGGCGCTCTCATGCCACTCCAGCGGGATGAACGGAAAAACCGTGTGAATCACGGGGTCGCTGACCGCAGCGAAAGCCAGCACAATGGCTACCCAGTTCAGCCACGCGAAATTCCCGGTACCCACCAACCACAGTTGCGTCAGGATGATGATGGCGGCCGCAATACTCGCCAGCGGTTGAGGCGCAAACAAGAGAAACGGCACCACCAGCTGGGCACAATGGTTGCCTGCAACCTCCACCTTGTGTAGAGGACGGGGCAGCAGATGCGCCTGCCTGCTGAGCGGACCGGGCATGGGCTGGGTCTCGTGGTGGTAGAACATCGCCGTCATATCCCGCCACTCGCGGCCGCCCCGGATCTTGATCATGCCCGCGCCAAACTCAAGCCGAAAGACCAGCCACACAATGAGGAAAAGGATGGTGGTGGGCGGCGGAGTCTGGTCCGAACCCAGGAAGGCCACCGTGAAGCCGGTCTCGAGGAGAAGGATCTCCCACCCGAAGCCATAAAACGTCTGGCCCACGTTCACGATCGACATGTACAGGAACCACAGGGCAAGGAAAGCAAGCATGGGCAGCCACGGCGGGCCCGCCTGGGGGAGTCCCATGACCAAAAGCAGGGAGACTCCCATTCCTGTCCAGCACACTGCCCGGAGCAGGGAATCAGAATAGTGCCACCGGAACAGGGTGGGCCGGCCGAGCCTGCGGGCCATCTCCAAAAAAGCCGGTACCGGCAAGAGCCCGCGCTCTCCGAGGAGCGCAGGAAACTGATTCGCCGTGGACAAGAAGGCAATCGCGTAGAGCGCTGCTGTCCCGCGCTGCAGAACTTGCCGGGCAAATTCGTAGTCGTGCGCATCAAACCAGGACAACCACTCCACCTCTCCACGGTACCCACGGGCGGGGCCTGGTCAAGCAGTTCGTTGTCCACATATGCCACCATCCGTTCGCGAGCCTCGGCAGGGACAGGGATACTTAAGTAATGCAGCCGCGCAAGATCGTCATCCTCGGGTCCACCGGTTCCATTGGCACACAAGCCATTGACGTTGTGGACGCCGCACCACACCGCTTCGAAGTGGTGGCGCTCAGTGCGGGCGGAGGAAACCTTGAACTGCTGGCGCAGCAGGCAGTGCACACCCGGGCTCTGGCTGTGGGAATTTCCAAGGGAGACCCGGCCATACTTCGGCGGTTGGTTGACGCAGCGGCCTCTGCAGCCGGTATTCATGGTTTTGCTCCCGAGATCTTTGCCGGACCGGATGCATCCACGCGAATCGCTGGCCTAGAGTGCGACGTCGTCCTGAACGGGATCACGGGGTCGATCGGGCTGGCACCCACCCTGGCGGCCCTGGGGACAGGAGCTACCCTGGCGCTGGCCAACAAGGAATCGCTGATCGTTGGCGGCGCGCTGGTCAAGGCTGCCGCTGCGCCTGGACAGATTGTTCCGGTCGACTCTGAGCATTCTGCGATCGCCCAGTGTATGCGCTCAGGTACTGACCAGGAAGTCGAAAAACTGATCCTGACTGCTTCTGGAGGCCCATTCCGTGGCCGCACACGGGAGCAGCTTCACAATGTCACGCCGCAAGAGGCACTTGCACACCCCACCTGGGACATGGGCCTCATGGTCACCACAAACTCGGCAAGCCTGGTCAACAAGGGATTGGAAGTGATCGAGGCACACTTGTTGTTTGATGTTCCCTTGGACCGTATAGAGGTTGTTGTCCACCCTCAGTCAGTGGTCCATTCCATGGTGCAGTTCGTGGATGGCTCCATCATTGCCCAGGCGTCGCCGCCGGACATGCGCCTGCCCATTGCGCTTGGACTCGGTTGGCCGGATCGCGTCCCGCGCGCTGCGCAGGCCTGCGACTGGACCCAAGCCACCAGCTGGACGTTCGAGCCCCTGGACTCGGTGGCATTCCCAGCCGTGGATCTGGCCAAGGACGCGGCCAAGCAGGGCAGCACCTTCCCGGCTGTTTTCAACGCCGCCAATGAGGAAGCTGTGGAAGCCTTCCACGCCGGGCGTATCCGCTTCACGGACATCGTGGATACCGTTGAATCCGTCCTCAGCGAACATTCAGGTTCTTCCGAGCTTACGGTGGAGTCGGTGCTGGAGGCTGAGAGGTGGGCACGCGCCCGAACCCTTGATCGTTTAGCCAGCAGCGCCCTGTAGCCCCAACCCTTACGGAAGCAGTCCCACCGGCATGAGTCCCGTCCTTCTCTTTATCCTCGGCGTCGTCTTCGTCGCGATCGGCGTAGCCGTCTCCATCGCGCTGCACGAAGTGGGCCACTTGGTGCCCGCCAAACTGTTCAAAGTGCGCGTCACCAAATACATGATTGGTTTTGGACCCACGCTGTGGTCCAGGAAGAAAGGCGAAACCGAGTACGGCTTCAAAGCGCTTCCCTTAGGCGGTTACGTGTCCATGATCGGCATGTACCCACCGAACAAGGACGACGGCACAGTCCGCCCCTCCAGTACCGGCATGTTCCAGACCTTGGCCACTGAGGCGCGTTCCCTGGCTCACGAGGATGTTGGACCGGAGGACGCCAACCGGGTCTTCTACAAGCTGCCCGTCTGGAAGAAAATCATCGTCATGCTCGGCGGCCCCGCCATGAATATGGTGATCGGATTGATTCTGCTGGCCGTTCTACTCATGGGATTCGGTACAGCCCAGGCCACCACCACCATTGCGGATGTTTCCAAATGCCAGGTTGCGGCAGGGGAGACCGTGGACCCCGATTCCACGGAGTGCAAGCCCACCCCGGCAGCGGCTGCGGGCCTGCAGCCCAATGACACCATCACTTCCTTTGACGGGAAGGACGTCACCAGCTGGGACGAGCTCACCGGTTGGATCAGGGCCTCGGCAGGCAAGGACGTTCCGGTCACGGTGATACGCAACGGATCTACCGTGGAAACCACCGTGACACCGGTCCTGACCTCACGGCCAGTGGCGGGCGCCGACGGCAGGCCCGAGCAAGACGCCAACGGTGTCCTGAAATACCAAGAGGTCGGGTTCCTGGGCATCGGCCCCCAAAGCGCGTTGGTTCCCCAACCGGCGTCGGCCGTCCTGCCCATGGCCGGAGAGAACATCAAGCAAATCTCCGGTGTGATCTTCAACCTACCGGCCAGGGTGGTGGGGGTGGCCAAGGCCGCCTTCAGCGAAGAACCCCGCGACCCCAACGGGCCCATCAGTGTTGTGGGTGTGGGCCGGGTTGCCGGCGAAGTTGCGGCCATGGAACAAGTGCCCTTGGAGGCCCGGATCGGCACCTTGATTGGGCTGCTCGCCGGACTGAATTTTGCGCTGGCCATCTTCAACCTCATCCCCCTCCTGCCGCTGGACGGCGGCCATGTGGCAGGGGCCCTCTACGAAGGGGCGCGACGCCAGGTTGCAAGGCTCTTGGGCAAACCAGACCCGGGAGCATTCGACATCGCCAAGCTCTTGCCGGTTACCTACGTCGTTGCAGCGCTCTTGATGGCCATGGGTGCCCTCCTGATCTATGCAGACATCGTCAAGCCCGTGAACATCTTTGGCTGAGCAGGCGGGATAGGCTAGCTCCATGACTGTTTTCGCTGTTGAGTACGTATACGCCGCCGACTCCGGCGCCCTCCGCGACGAAGCCCGCCCCGCGCACCGTGCCTGGCTCGGTGAATTGGCTGAGGAAGGCAAGCTGCTTGCCAGCGGGCCTTACGGTGACGGTGCCGGTGCCCTGTTGATCTTCAAGTCCGCTGACGAAGCTGAACTCAACGATCTCCTCAAGCAGGATCCGTTCGCTGAAGCAGGCGTCATCGCCGGTATCCGCACCACGGAATGGGCTCCCATTATCGGCGTCCTGGCTGCCCACGCCTCCTAGTCCGGACGTACTCCACCACACCGATCCACCCCAACCCAAGGAGTCCACGTGACCTCGGTCAGCCTGGGAATGCCAGCAGCCCCACCCCCCGTCCTTGCCCCTCGCCGTAAGACGCGGCAGATCAAGGTGGGCTCCGTGGGCGTCGGTTCTGATTCGCCCATCAGCGTTCAGTCCATGACCACCACCCCCACCACGGATATCAACGCCACCCTCCAGCAGATCGCCGAACTGACGGCTTCCGGCTGCGACATCGTACGTGTCGCCTGCCCGTCGGCCGACGACGCCGAGGCGCTGCCGATCATTGCCCGCAAGTCCCAGATTCCGGTGATCGCAGACATCCACTTCCAGCCGAAGTATGTCTTTGCCGCCATTGAGGCCGGCTGCGCGGCGGTCCGCGTCAATCCGGGCAACATCCGCAAGTTCGATGACCAAGTCAAAGAGATCGCTGCAGCGGCCAAGGACCACGGCACCTCCATCCGGATTGGCGTGAATGCAGGTTCCCTGGAGCCTGGCATCATGAAGAAGTACGGCAAAGCCACACCCGAAGCGCTGGTTGAGTCCGCGGTATGGGAGGCTTCGCTCTTCGAGGAACATGGCTTCCACGACTTCAAGATCTCCGTCAAGCACAACGACCCCGTGATCATGGTGGCCGCGTATGAGATGCTCGCCGAGAAGGGCGACTGGCCCCTGCACCTGGGCGTGACAGAGGCCGGACCGGCCTTCCAAGGAACCATCAAATCCGCCACGGCATTTGGTGCGCTCCTGTCCCGCGGTATTGGGGACACCATCCGCGTTTCCCTCTCGGCCCCGCCGGTGGAGGAAATCAAGGTGGGCAACCAGATTCTGCAGTCCCTGAACCTGCGTCCGCGCAAGCTCGAGATCGTCTCCTGCCCGTCCTGTGGCCGTGCCCAGGTTGATGTCTACACCCTGGCCGAACAAGTCACCGCAGGTTTGGAAGGCATGGAGATTCCGTTGCGCGTAGCCGTGATGGGTTGCGTGGTCAACGGACCTGGAGAGGCCCGCGAAGCGGACCTCGGTGTGGCCTCCGGAAACGGCAAAGGCCAGATTTTCGTGAAGGGCGAAGTCATCAAGACTGTGCCTGAGAGCGAAATTGTTGAGACACTGATCGAAGAGGCCATGCGCATCGCCGAAGAGATGGGGGAGGCCGATGGCGAAGATGCTGTCAAGGGTAGCCCCGTGGTTAGCGTCTCGTAACGAGAACGGCTTGGGAGTCAGGGTGCTCGGCAGTGCCGACACCCTGGCCCTCCGCGCGCTTGCAAGCGAAGACGCAGTGGCCAATGTGTTCATCCTGGCTCACTTGGAGAGCACCGGCACGGCGGCACCCACCAGCGGCGGCGCCTGCATTTTCGGTGTTTTCGAGGGCCCAACGCTCCTAGGTGCCTGCTGGGCGGGTGCAAATCTGGTTCCAGTGCAACTCGATCCCGGCCTTGCCGGGTATATCGCCACGGCTGCCCACGAAACAGGACGCCGTTACGCCTCCATTTTCGGCCCGGCCGAGACTGTTCTGGCCCTCTACGCGCGGTTCGAACAGCTGGGCCACGCCGCCCATGAAGTCCGGGCCCAGCAACCCCTCCTCACGATCTCGGGACCCCCCGTGGTCCGAGCCAACCCGGCCTTGACCTTTGGCACCATGGCGGACTTTGACCGCATTCTCCCCGCCTGCGCTGCCATGTTCGAGGAGGAGGTGGGCTACTCGCCCTTCCTAGGAGGCCAGGAGTTCTACAGCCGGCGGGTTGCCGGCATCATCCGGGAAGGGCACTCCCTGGTGCATATTGACGGCGACGGAACGGTGGTCTTCAAAGCAGAACTAGGGGCAGTCACCCGGGACGTCACCCAGGTCCAGGGCGTGTGGATGAACCCGGAGCTGCGTGGCCGCGGCCAAAGCGGCGGTTACATGGCCGCCGTCGTCAATCTCTCGCGCACCTTCGCGCCGGTCACCAGTCTTTACGTCAATGACTACAACGCCAAAGCCCGGGCCACCTATGAGCGCGTCGGCTTCAAACAAGCAGGGACGTTCGCCACGGTCCTGTTTTAGGTTGATGATGGGCTGCCAGTAGTCTTGTCTCGGTTGGCGCACGCCACCGATCACTCGACTTCATTGGGGAACAAATGAATACGAACACACTGCGCGGCTTTGCTGTGTCCGGACTACTGCTCATGGGCCTGACCGCGTGCGGCGGCGCCGGGTCTACCACAGACGCTGCATCCGCTGAGCCTAAAGAGACGCCTGCGCCGGCTGCGAAGCAGTACACCTCAGCCGAATTGACAGACCTCGTCAAGCAAATCAAGGCTGCCGACGGCTCAGAGCTGATGGTCTCGTCCATAGATGACGTTGCGGGCCAACAGGACCCCATCAAAGAACTCCTGGGCTCCATGACCATTGAACCTGCCGAATGCAAGGACTTGGCCATGGCCGGCGCCTCGCAGTCGATCGAAGGTTCCACCGGGGCAACCGGTGCGAAGATTGATGCCGCCTCGGGCATTATTTCCAGCGTGGCAATGGTTTCCGGGGTCCCTGCCGATACTTTGGAGAAGAACGTGCAGGGCAGCGAAAACCAAATCACCACGTGCTCGTCCATGAAGATGTCCATGGCTGGCACCACCATGAGCATGAAGACGGAGAAATTCGACGGAATCGGCTCGGTGCCCGGCACCTTGGGCATCAAGACCACCATGTCCCTGCCGGACGGCCAAACCCAATCGACCCTGATGGCATACGCCATCAAAGGTGGCGTCCTGATTTCCGCCACTGCCTCGGGCAAGGCCGCTGAGACAGGCGGTGCCGCTGCCGCCGGTGCACTCATGGACCAGGCTGCTGCCCTGGTCAAGTAACACCACGATCAGTCGGTGGCCCCCAGGGAATGCAGCTCTCCCGTGAGGTAGCGCTGGATGGTGGGGGCCACCAGACGGACCACTTCTTCCTGGTCCGCCGAAGCCAAGGGCTCAAGCCTGATCACGTAGCGGACCAGCATCAACCCCACCACCTGGGTTGCCACCAGATTCCCCCGCATGCGTACTTCACGTGCGGAGCCGGGCAGCCCGGCCATGATTCTGGACAGTATGGTGCGGTTGACCATTTCGCGCATGAGCGCCGTCTTTGCCTTGGAGCCTATGGTTCCCCGGACGAAGGCCACCATTCCGTGGTGGGCCGGACCTTCCCATAACCGCAGCACGGCCCGGACAATCGCTTCCGCCCTCCCCGCCGGGTCCAGGTTTTCGACGCCGTTGAGTACTTCTGCGGGGTCCGCGGGTAGCTGCACGCTTGCGGCAAAGAGCTCATCTTTTCCCGCGAAAAAGTGGTGCACCATGGCTGGATCAACCGATGACTCGCGGGCTATGTGCCGAAGGCTTGTACCCTCGAACCCTTGCTCTGCGAAGAGTTTCCGTGCAGCTGTGAGGATGGCTTCCCTCGAATGGTCTCCTGCGCCCCGGCGGCCCCTGCGCGCCCGCGGCCGGCTCACCGGTCCCGGCAACATTTCCGGGGCTGGCAGGCTCTCCGGTCCCGGCAGGCTTTCCGGGGCGGGCAGGCTCCCTGGTTTTGGCTGGTTCATCGGGTTTGGCGCCGGAGGGTCAGCGAGGCAAGCACCAGCACGCCCAGAACGATCCCGCCCATGATCAGCGCATCCTGCCACATGGCCGCCGTGGCATCGGAATTGCCTGCGATCTCCTTCAGCGCGTCCACGGAGAACGTGAGCGGCAAGACGCCGGAAATCGCGTCCAGGACCGCGTTCATGTCCTCCCTGGCCACGAACAGGCCACACAGCAGGATCTGCGGGACCACCACCACGGGCATAAACTGCACGGCTTGGAACTCGGTGCGCGCGAACGCTGAACACAAGAGCCCCAATGCAACACCTAGGACGGCATTGATCACGGCAATGATGACTACTAAACCGGGGCTTCCTTTGATGTCCAGGTCAAAGATCCAGTAAGCAACAGCAGTGGCTACCAACGATTGCAGGGCCGCCATGATGGAGAAGGCCAGCGCATAGCCGAACAGCAGGTCTGCTTTGTGGATGGGGGTGGTCAGGAGGCGCTCCAGCGTCCCGGAGGTGCGCTCCCGAAGCATGGTGATTGAGGTGACCAGGAACATGACCACGAAGGGGAAGATGGCCAGCATCATCAGCCCCACGCGGTCGAAAGTGCGGGGGAGTCCGGGCGGGAGTGTCTCGTTCTCGTAGAGAAAGTACACCGCCGTCAGCAGCAGCGCAGGGACCACCAGGATGAGGGCCACGCTTCTGTGATCGTGCCGAAGCTGCCCCAGGACCCTGGTGGTGGTGGCAAGTGTCATACGGAGATTCATGATGTCACCCGGCTTCGTGCCTGACCGCTGTCTGCGGCTTTGATGATGGTGAGGAAAGCCCGCTCCAGGTCTTCGCTCCGTCCCTGTTGGGCCAGTTCTGCGGGTGTTAGTTGTGCCAGCAGAAGGCCATTACGCAGGAGGAGAAGTGAGGAACAGTGCGATGCCTCCTCCATCACGTGGCTGGAGACCAGCAGGGTGGTTCCGGCGGCGGCCATGGCCCCAAAGCGCTCCCATAACTCGGCCCTGAGCACCGGATCAAGCCCAACAGTGGGCTCGTCCAGGATTAACAGTTTGGGATGTGAAACCAAGGCACAGGCAAGGGAAACCCTGCTGAATTGTCCGCCGGAGAGGTCTGCCGCCTTGCGCCCGGCAAGTGCTTGGAGCCCGACGGCGGAGATCGCTTCGGCGGTGTCCGCCGCCGTTGCGCCGTGCATGGCACCGAAATAGCGCACGTTCGCTTGCACGCTCAGGTCTCCGTAGACGCTGGCGCCTTGGGTGACGTATCCGACGTCGTGCCGCAGTGGCGCACTGCCAGCTGGCCGGCCGAGGACGGTGATGGTTCCGCGGGTAATTCGTTGGACTCCGACGATTGCGCGCATGAGTGTTGTCTTGCCGCTGCCGGAGGGGCCAAGAAGACCGGTGATCCGGCCGGATTCAACCGTGAAATCCAAGCCATTAAGGATCTTGCTGCGGGACCGGGCAACGTGGAGATCCTTCGCTTCAATGGCGGCTGGACGTTGTGCCATTCGGGCCTCCCGCAAAATGATTAATTCACCATGTGATGAATAAAAAGTAGAACGTGTGTTCCCGGCCGTCAAGGGTCTGGCACCTCCAGGCACCTCCAGCGCAGGCTCGCCTTGAAAATGTGGCCGTCATCACATAGGTTTTTCCCAAGCCGTGTCGTTGGGGTGCGGACGAATAAAGGGGGAGATATGACGGCAGCTTTGACAGGTGCCATGGCCCTTGGCGTCGTCCGTGAGTTCGGCAAAGATCAATGTTTCCCAGCCGCAGGCAATCCCGTTCCGCTGGAGGGAACGGGGCAGTAGTCCCCGGACAGAGTCTGCGGCCGGCCGGCCGCTGAGCCACGCCATCGCAGGATGACCAGCCGTTGCGGCCAGGGGCTTCCACACGCGACGGCGTGGCTCTTCCATGTACGGCCCATGTGCGCGTTATGGGACAGCAAAGGCGCCCGTTCAAGAGGCCGCGCAGTCAGCCGGTAGATTAGTAGACAGTTGTTTTTGCCACATCTGCCATAGAAACGGATACGTACCCGTGGTCCTTCGCCTTTCCCAGCTGTTCCTGCGCACCCTGCGTGAAGATCCCGTCGACGCCGAGGTCGCAAGCCACAAGCTCCTGGTCCGCGCCGGCTACATTCGCCGCGCCGCGCCCGGTATCTATACGTGGCTGCCGCTGGGGCTCAGTGTCCTGCGCAAGGTGGAGGACATCATCCGCCAGGAAATGTCCGCGATCGGAGCCCAGGAAGTCCACTTCCCTGCCCTGCTTCCGCGCGAGCCCTATGAAGCCACCAACCGCTGGACCGAGTATGGGGAGGGGCTGTTCCGTCTCCAGGACCGCAAGGGCGCGGACTACCTCCTGGCACCCACGCATGAGGAAATGTTTACGCTCCTGGTCAAGGACCTGTACTCGTCATACAAGGACTTGCCGCTGAGCCTCTACCAGATCCAGAACAAGTACCGCGATGAAGCACGTCCTCGGGCTGGCCTCCTCCGCGGCCGCGAGTTCATCATGAAGGACTCCTACTCCTTCGACATCGATGACGCAGGCCTGGACGCCAGTTACGCCGCACACCGCGCTGCCTACCTGAAGATCTTTGAGCGCCTCGGCCTGGAGGTCATCCCCGTCGCAGCCACGGCAGGTGCCATGGGCGGGTCCAAGAGCGAGGAATTCCTGTTCCCCACGGAAATCGGCGAGGACACTTTCGTCCGCTCGGCCGGCGGCTACTACGCCAACGTCGAAGCCGTTACCACGGTGGTTCCTGACGAGATCGATTTCAGCAACGCCCCGGCCGCCCGGGTCTTGGACACTCCCAATACACCCACCATTGAGACCCTGGTGGACGCTGCCAACCAGCTTGCGCCGCGCAGCGAGGCCGACGGCGGCGCCTGGACTGCCGCTGACACGCTCAAGAACGTTGTCCTCGCTGTTACCCTGCCCACAGGGGAGCGCCAGATTGTAGTCATCGGTGTTCCCGGCGACCGCGGGGTGGACCTCAAGCGCGTGGAAGCCAACATTGGCTCCCACCTGCCCATCGCCGGTGAAATCGGCCTTGAGGCTGCCAACGAAGAGGACCTCAAGAAGCTCCCGTGGCTGGTCAAGGGCTACATCGGCCCCGGTTTGTCCCTCGACGAGCCCGTCCTGGGCCTGGAAGGGTCCTCCAAGGTTCTCTTCCTTGTTGATCCCCGGGTCGTATCCGGCACCAGCTGGGTTACCGGCGCGAACTCCGACGGCAAGCACGTCTTCGGCCTGGTTGCCGGCCGCGACTTCGCCTGGGATGGCGTCATCGAGAGCACTGATGTCCGCGCCGGCGATCCCGCCCCGGACGGCTCGGGACCGCTGGAAACCGCTCGTGGCATCGAAATGGGCCACATCTTCCAGCTCGGACGCAAGTATGCCGCTGCGCTGGACCTGAAGGTCCTTGACCAGAACGGCAAGCAGCAAGTGGTGACCATGGGCTCCTACGGCGTTGGCGTAACGCGCGCCGTTGCTGCCCTGGCTGAAGCCAACCATGATGACCGCGGCCTCGTGTGGCCGCGCTCCGTGGCTCCGGCAGATGTCCACGTGGTGGCCGTTGGTCGCGGCGATGAGATCTTCGAAGCTGCAGAGAGGCTCTCCACCGAGCTTGAAGCTGCCGGACTGGACGTCATTTTCGATGACCGTCCCAAGGTCTCTCCCGGCGTGAAGTTCGGCGACGCCGAGCTGGTTGGAGTGCCCACCATCCTCGCTGTTGGTCGTGGCCTGGTGGACGGTGTGGTTGAGATCAAGGACCGCCGCAGCGGCGAAGCCGAGAACATTTCGGTGGACAAAGCCGTGGATTACGTGGTCAACGCCGTACGCTCCCGGTGATCTCCGGCTTCGAATCGATCCAGCTCACCACTATCATCCTGATCGTGGTGGCTGGATTCGCAGCCGGCTGGGTTGATGCCGTAGTGGGAGGTGGGGGACTGATCCAGCTCCCCGCCCTCCTGCTGGTCCCGGGAATTACTCCGGTCCAGGCCTTGGCCACGAACAAGATGGGGTCCATTTTCGGGACCACCACTAGCGCGGTCACGTATTACCGCCGCGTGGGACCGGATCTCAAGACTGCCATTCCCATGGCGGTCATCGCGTTGGCGGGCAGCTTCGGCGGGGCCATCCTGGCTGCCTCATTGCCAGCGAGTGTCTTCAAGCCCATCATTGTGCTGGCGCTGATCGCCGTCGCCATCTTCACCGCGGTGCGGCCCGGTGCCGGCGAGCTGACGGCGCTCCGCCACGACGGCCACAAGCACTATGTGGTGGCCTGCGTCATCGGTGGCGTTATTGGCTTCTACGACGGCTTGATCGGCCCAGGCACGGGTTCATTCCTGGTGATCGCGCTCGTTTCGGCCATGGGCTATGCCTTTCTTGAGGCCAGCGCGAAGGCAAAGATCGTCAACATGGCCACCAACGCCGGAGCGCTGATCTTCTTCCTCCCTCACGGCTCACTGCTGTGGGGCATAGGACTGGTCCTCGGACTGGCCAACATGGCAGGTGGCTACCTTGGGGCCAGGACTGCAGTGGCCAGGGGAAGCAAGTTTGTCCGCCTGGTCTTCCTGATCGTGGTGGCCGCCCTGATCATCAAGCTCGGCATCGACGTGTGGAATGAAAACTTTGCAGGATAGGACCGCAGCGGCCTGCGACAGATAAGGGCTCGCGACAGATAAAGGCCCGCGACAGATATAGGCCCGCGTCAGATAAAACTGCCGCTGGCGTTTGCGAGCGTCCGCAAACCGCGGACGACGGCGTGCGGCACCAGAGCGCTCGACGCCGGATTGCCGGGGGATGCCTCGTTGGTCACCCTCATCTCGAAGGTACCCAGGCTGGTCCTTGCCATCACGTGATGTGACGTCTGCATGGCTGCGGGATCCGCGATCAGCACTGCCTCCACTACCTCCCAGTTGCCGGCGGCGAGGGCAAGGGCTGAGACTACGTTGGTGGATTTAGGGAAAGCCTTGATCAGCTCGGACGGTCCGCCCCGCAGAAGTTCCACGGGCTCAGTGGCGGCCAGGATCCTGTCCTTCGTTTCACCGTCCATCCATGGCTGAATCAACGCGGCAGGAAGTTTCCGTGATTCCACGGTGATCCGGTGAATGGTGCCACCCGCGCAGGCGGCCGATATCGCATCAAGTCCGCCCAGCGCACCGGTGGTCAGCAGCGTCCGTCCGGGGCCGCCGTCGAGCAGTGTTGTGCGTAGGGACGGATCACACAGGGCCCCGATGGAGGTGACCAGCAGGTCCTTGCCGGAGAAGATGATTCGGGGACCGAACTCTGCAACGGCAGCAACCCCGGCGCACTCCACCACGACGTCGGCCCTCTCCAGAGCGTGGTCAAAGCTGAACCGCGCATCTGCATCGACGCGGGGAACCACGCCGGTGAGTTCGACTCCCGGGGCAGTCCCGGCGTCGAGCAGTTCTGCCACCCGCGACCCAATGGCGCCCGATCCAATCAGCGCGACTCTCAGGACCACGGCCTCAGGCCGTTTCGCCGGGATCGGGGAGATCGTGGGCCCTGGGCAAGCCATCCAGTGTGCTGCCCGCCAAGGTGCTTGCTACCCAGAGGGAACGGGCGAGGTCGCCGGCATGCCCGGATGCGGCTGCGTACCATAGGGCGTTCTGGACCTCCCTGGCGATGCTCCATTGCCGGGCAATCTCGGGATCCAGTCCCGCTGCCTGGCTGAAATCGTTGCAACGCTCCAGCAATGCCGCTTCCGGCGAGGACCGCGGGAGATCATGGATGCGATTCCACAGGATCGGGGCAACAGCGAACTCTGCCTCGCCAATTTGCGGTTGCGGATCAATGGCCAGGTACCGGCCACGGAGGGACACGCTGTCTACACCGGCGGTGGCAAGGATGTTCATGAAGTGAAGATCCGTGTGCACCAGGACATCCGTGCCGGAGCGCCGCCCCACAGCCCCGCGCGTCTGGCACACCTCCAAGGCCGCCTCCAGCAACCATCTGGGGAGGGGCCGGTCCAAACGGTCCCACTCCGCAGGCAACTCATCGCTCCAGCGCTCGGCGGTGGCAGCCACATGGTCCAGAGTCCGCCATTCGATCCTCGCGTCGGGCTGAATGGAGAGCTTGCGCATGATGCCGCCCCACGCGTCTCTGGCCTCGTCCAAAGGGGCGTCCTGGAGCCAGCGGGAGGCGTCCAGCCGTTCGAGCAGCATGGAGCAGCTCGCGTCGTCGGCTGCGAGGAGGCGCACAGCACCGTGACCGTCCCACAGGGCCAGTGCGTAGCGCTCCACCAGTGCTTCGTCATGGGGGAAGGCGATCTTCAGGGCCGCGGGCGTGCTGCCTTGAACCACAGGCACTACCAAGGCTCCGTGGCCATTCCAGGGTTCGTCTCCGGGCCCAAGATCCACGGAGAGCCCCCAACGCTCCAACGCCTCTGAAATGAGCCCCGGGAGGCTGGCCAGCCAGTCCCTGCCCGCGGAGTTGCGGTTGTACCGGGCGTGGAGGTCGCCCGGGATGGGAATCATTGCGTGAAGGGTCACGCCATCAGCCTAACTCCGGGCCGTCACGGGACCCTTAGAAAACGCCGCTGGCGCCCAAGAGGGTTCCGATCGAGTACGTGGCAGCCAGTGCCAAAGCACCGCCGAGAATCACCCGGACCGCTGCACGGAAACGTGAAGCGCCGCCGATCCAAGCACCTACCGCCCCCGTAATCGCCAAGGCCACCAGGACTGCGATAAACGTCAGCGGAACCCGCAGGCCGGGCGGGGGAAGCAGGATGGCCAGCATGGGGAGGACAGCTCCCAACGTGAAAGCTACGGCCGATGCGAAAGCTGCGTTCCAGGGGCTGACGATGTCATTCTCGTGGATATTCAATTCGGCCGAGAGGTGCGCGGCCAAAGCGTCGTGTTCCGTCAGTTCCTGTGCAACAGTTCGGGCTGTTGCGGCGCTGAGCCCTTTGGACTCGTAGATGGCCGCCAACTCCTCGAGCTCGTCTTCGGGTTGCTCCGCCAGCTCACGTTTTTCTTTTTCGATCAACGCTTTCTGCGTGTCGCTCTGGCTGCTGACGGACACATACTCGCCCAAAGCCATGGAGATAGCGCCACCCACCAGGCCGGCTGCACCCGCTGAGAGGATCAGCCCGGTGTTTGTGGTGGCACCTGCCACGCCCACCACGATTGCAGCGACGGAGACGATGCCGTCATTGGCGCCCAGAACGCCGGCGCGCAGCCAGTTCAGTCTGTGGGCCAGATCGTCCCGATGGGGTTCGTTGTCATGCGCTGTGGCAGTTTCTGTGGAAGCCATGGCTTAAGCCAAGCACCAGCCTGTGGTCGTCGCCAGCATGGCTAGGCTGGCCTATCTGCCGGGTCAGGACGGGGTACCGGGTGAGGACGGGCTGCCGGGTGAGGACGGGCTGCCGGGTGAGGGCGGGCTGCCGGGCGTCGGCAGTGCGGGCAGCTCGCCGGCGTCGAGCGTCATTCCCGGGAACACCGGCAGTTGGGCGCCCCAGGCCTGACTCCTGCGCGCCGCCGCGAGCAGGTTCCCCACAGCCCAACTCCGCGTCTCATGTGCAGATAACGCAACCAAGTCACCGAACCGGGACAGCGAGGCAAGCTCAACCGAGCCAAGGAAGGTGGCCGGATCCTTGCTGAACTGTTCCGGCAGCCGGTAGCCGGCCTCGCTGGCAGGGACGTCTGCGCAGTTGGCGCTGGTCACTGACTCTGCTTGGCGGAGCAGTGCCTCGTGGACCTGCAGGTACTTGGCAGCGGCGGCCCACTTGGACTCCTCAAGCCTCTTGAGTGCTACTTGATAAACGTAAATCGCTTCCTGCTGCGAGCGAACCACCGCAGCCAGGGCAGTGTCAGTTGTAGCAGAGCCTGGCTCCGGGGTGGGGATGGCTGACGGGCAGGACGCCGCCTCAGGTGATGCGGAGGGTGCCTTCGGCTCCGACGCGGCGGGTTCATCCGGAAGCGGTAATTTCCATTGAGCGGCCATCTTTTCGGCTTGAAGCACCTGAGCTGTCCCTACGGCGGCAAGCAAGCGGGCCATTCCGCCGTCGGCCACCCCGGCATCTTCCAAACGCTTCCAGCCGCTGGCTGACAACCCGGCAAGGAAGGTTGCCCGGCTTGCGGGACCCGTGCCTGACGGAACCGCGCCCGAGGAAGCCGCACTAGTGGACGCTGCACCGAAAGCTGTAGCGGTGGAGGTTTCGCCGGGCACAAGAAGGGCCTGCGCGTGGGTTGTCAGCAAAGTCACAGCGTCGCCAGCGGCGGGCCTTTCGGTCACGGAGGATGCATCTGCGGCCAGTCCGGTGGCCGCTTCCCGTAGCGACAACGCGTCTTCCAAGGCCGTCAGCCGTGCGGTCTCAGTGAACGGAACGGCCGGGGGAGTGCCGGAATCACGCGGAATAAGGACCATACCCGTGCCGGCAACAAGCAGGGCCACCACGGCAACCAGAAGGACCCGGCCCCAGCGTGGTGGTCGTCGTTTTTCGCTTGTTTCCCCGTTCACAACAGACCATGGTGTCATGTGGATGGCTAACTCCGTGCACCATGTTCCCCGGAAAATCGTTAGGCTAGTAGTCACAACAACATCTATCGGGAGGCGGCGGGCAACGTGAGTGACTCGGAAGCCACGACTTCACCAGACCGTTCTGAATCGAACTCAACGGCCACCATCCACAACCCGGAAGAGAGCAGGCTCAAAGCCTTGCTCGAACCGGCCGTCCTCGCCAACAGGCTGTACCTCGAGGATGTTTCCATCCACGTTGCCGGTTCCCACCGCACGGTCCACGTAGTGGTGGACCTTCCGCAGGAAGAGACCGGGGGCGTCAGCCTTGACGCCATTGCCGAGGTTTCGCGCGGACTGTCCGATATTTTGGACAACGATCCCCGGGACGACGGCCGCCCTTACGACCTCGAGGTTTCTTCCCCGGGAGTCGGCCGGCCCTTGACCGAACCGCGTCACTGGCACCGCGCCCGCGGCCGCATGGTCAGGGTGAACGTCATCCAGGGCGAGAACCTTCTGGGCCGCATCGCCTCCGTGGGGGAAGACGCCGTGACGCTCGTCCCTGAGCATGAGGTCAAGAAGGGCATGAAGCCCAAACAAGGCGAACCCATCACTATTCCTTTCGACAGGATCCGCCAAGGAAAAGTCGAGATTGAATTCAGCCACCTCCACGAGGCTGCGCTGGAAGACGAGCACAACGGACCTTCCGAGGAGGCCTAATGGATATTGACATGAGCGCACTGAGACTCCTGGAGCGTGAGCGTGAAATCCCGCTGGATCTCCTGATTCCCACCATTGAGCAAGCCTTGCTGGTGGCATACCACAAGACGCCCGGCGCCTTTGAAAAGGCCCGCGCTGAACTGGACCGCAAGAGTGGTCACGTGACCATTTGGGCAACGGAAATCGACGACGACGGCGAGCCGATCGGCGAGTTCGAGGACACTCCCGCAGGGTTCGGCCGCATCGCGGCCAGCACTGCCCGCCAGATTATTCTGCAGCGCCTTCGCGATGTAGAAGATGACAACGTGCTGGGCGAATTCAAGGGCCGTGAAGGCGAGCTTGTTGCCGGCATGATCCAGCAGGGTAACAACCCGCACATGATTCAGGTCAACCTCGGAGCTGTGGAAGCGCTGCTGCCACCGCCCGAGCAGGTTCCCGGCGAGAAGTACCTCCACGGAAGCCGCTTGCGCGCATTCGTGGTGGACGTGCACCGTGGTGCCAAGGGTCCCTCGATCACGCTGTCGCGTTCGCACCCGGGTCTTGTACGGAAGCTCTTCGAAATGGAAGTTCCGGAAATCGCGGATCACTCCGTCGAGATCGTGGCGCTGGCCCGTGAAGCCGGACACCGCACCAAGATCGCGGTCAAAGCCAACACCGCCGGCATCAACGCCAAGGGTGCCTGCATCGGTGAAATGGGTTCCCGCGTCCGGGCAGTCATGACCGAACTCAACGACGAAAAGATCGACATCGTTGACTTCAGTGAAGACCCCGCCACGTTCATTGCCAACTCATTGTCGCCGTCGCGCGTGAATTCGGTCACTATCACTGACGAAGCCACCCGTTCGGCCCGCGTTGTGGTCCCTGATTACCAGCTTTCATTGGCGATCGGCAAAGAAGGTCAGAACGCGCGGCTCGCGGCGAAGCTGACCGGTTGGCGCATCGATATCGTTTCGGACGCCGCCCCCGTCAAGACGGATTAGCAGTTGACCGGCGGCCCACGCCGCCGGTTCCGCGCCGCGCTGGCCACGGTCCCCGGTTTCGGGAGACCGGCGCCGGGGGCTAGACTAGATGGAACCGGGCTTACGTCCGGCATCCGCGCGCTTTGGCGTGCCTCCTCTGCATGAGCAGGACCGGGGCCCGTCGGGCGCCAGTAGCGTAAGGCAGGTTGGACACGTCGTGGCTGAACTGCTTGAACATGGCCACGGGCCTGTTCGCACGTGCATTGGATGCCGGAAGCAAGGCTCCCGGTCCGAGCTTGTCCGGCTGGTTACCCAAGGCAGTGGTTCTTCCGCTGTCGTCGTCGATGTTCGACGCCGGATGGCCGGCAGGGGTGCGTGGCTGCACCCCAGCGAAAAGTGCTTGGCATTAGCGATCAAGCGGAGAGCTTTTGGAAGGGCCCTGGCGGGTGCTTCCGATTCGAGCGCCGTGGAACGTTACCTTATGCCACGTACGCCACTTGTGGAGGCCCAGGCCTCCGCAGGAAAACCGTCCAAACCTGAAAGCGGGTCAGAAAACTGATGGAAACCCGATGAGTTCCCAGCGATGAGTGCGTAACGATGACAACTTTGTTGCGCTCTGCAATGGGCCTTTCAATCGCGCAAGCGGCGAAGGCCCGCAGTAAGAAGTAGACGGTTCGTGCCTGGCTCGGTGCGGACCGAGACAGGAGAAATGTGGCCAAGGTCCGCGTACATGAGCTCGCCAAAGAGCTCGGTATTACTTCCAAAGATGCAGTAACCAAACTGCAGGAATTGGGCGAATTCGTTCGCTCCGCCTCGTCAACAATCGAGGCCCCCGTCGTGAAGAAGCTTCGCGACGCTTACCCGGGTGCCGGTGCCGCCAAGGCCGCCGCTCCCGCAGCAGCTCCGGCGGCAAACCGCCCGGCAGCTTCACGTCCGGCTGCTCCGGCACCGGGTCCTGCAGCTCCGAAGGCACCCGCCCCGGCGCCTGCAGCCCCCCCCGCTCCGGCAGCTCCGGCAGCCACTTTCCAAGCGGCCCCCTCTGCTCCGGCAACACCGTCAGCACCTGCCCCGGCAGCGCCTGCTGCCTCCACTCCGGTTTCCGCCAAGCCCGGAGCTCGTCCTGCCCCCAAGGCAGAGACTCCGGCTCCTGCGCGTCAGGGTGGCCAGGCTCCGCGTCCCGGCGGCCCCCGTCCGGGCAACAACCCGTTTGCTACGTCCCAGGGCATGCCCCGTGGCCGCGGCGGCGACGGCGATCGTCCGCCGCGTCCGGGTAACAACCCGTTTGCACCTTCACAGGGCATGCCCCGAGGCGAACGCCGCAATGACGGCGAACGTCCCGGTGGTCCCCGCCCCGCAGCCGGTGCCGGTGGACCCCGTCCCGCAGCAGGTACAGGCGGTCCCCGTCCCGGTGCTCCGCGTCCGGGGGCACCCCGTCCGGGCGCTCCGCGTCCTGCCGGTGGTCCCGGTGCTGGAAACCGTCCTACTCCGGGCATGATGCCCAACCGCACTGAGCGTCCGGCTCCCGGTGGCGCAGGCCGTCCCGGTGGCGCAGGCCGTCCGGGTGGCGGACCGGGTCGTCCCGGTGGCGCACCTGGTGCAGGTACCGGTGGCGGAGCTCCCGCCGGCGGTGGCTTCGGCAAGGGTGGCCGCGGTCGCGGTGGAACCCAGGGTGCCTTCGGCAAGGGCGGCGCCGGTCGTGGCAAGCAGCGCAAGTCGAAGCGTGCAAAGCGCCAGGAACTGGAGCAGATGAGTGCTCCGTCGCTGGGCGGCGTATCAGTACCCCGCGGCGATGGCGAGACCATCATCCGCCTGCGTCGTGGCTCGTCCATTACGGACTTCGCCGAGAAGATCGATGCGAACCCCGCTTCGCTGGTAACCGTCCTGTTCCACCTCGGTGAAATGGCAACGGCTACCCAGTCTCTCGATGAGGACACCTTCGGCCTGCTTGGCGCCGAACTTGGCTACAAGCTTCAGGTTGTTTCTCCTGAGGATGAAGAGCGCGAGCTCCTGGATCAGTTCGACATCAACATCCAGGACGAACTCGACGCCGAAGGCGACGACGTCCTCGAGGCACGCGCACCGGTTGTTACCGTCATGGGTCACGTTGACCACGGTAAGACCCGTCTTTTGGACGCCATCCGCAACTCCAACGTTGTGGCCGGCGAGCATGGTGGCATCACCCAGCACATCGGTGCTTACCAGATCAGCCATGTCCACGAGGACAAAGCACGCGACATCACCTTCATTGACACCCCCGGTCACGAGGCCTTCACGGCCATGCGTGCACGTGGTGCCAAGGTCACTGACATCGCGATCCTGGTTGTTGCAGCCGACGACGGCGTTATGCCGCAGACGGTGGAAGCCCTCAATCACGCCCAGGCAGCCAACGTGCCGATCGTGGTCGCAGTGAACAAGATCGACAAGGAAGGCGCCAACCCTGACAAGGTCAAGGGCCAGCTGACCGAGTACGGTCTGGTTCCGGAAGAATACGGTGGAGACACCATGTTCGTTGAGGTTTCTGCCCGCCAGAACCTCAACATCGACGAACTGATCGACGCCGTCCTGCTGACGGCTGACGCCGCACTGGATCTGCGCGCCAACCCGGACAAGGACGCTCGAGGAATTGCCATCGAAGCGAACCTGGACAAGGGCCGCGGTGCTGTTGCAACCGTTCTGGTCCAGTCCGGAACCTTGGCTGTGGGTGACACGATCGTGGCCGGTACGGCTCACGGCCGCGTCCGTGCGATGTTCGACGAGAACGGTGAGGCACTTGATGTCGCACTGCCGTCCCGCCCGGTTCAGGTCCTCGGCCTGTCCAACGTGCCGCGTGCAGGTGACACCTTCCTGGTCACTCCTGACGAGCGTACGGCCCGCCAGATCGCTGAGAAGCGTGAAGCTGCGGACCGCAACGCCGCACTGGCCAAGCGTCGCAAGCGCATCAGCCTGGAAGACTTCGACCAGGCAGTTGCCGAAGGCAAGATCGACACCCTCAACCTCATCCTCAAGGGTGACGTTTCCGGTGCCGTGGAAGCCCTCGAAGACGCCTTGCTCAAGATCGACGTCGGAGACGACGACGTTCAGCTGCGCGTCATCCACCGCGGTGTGGGTGCCATCACGCAGAACGACGTCAACCTGGCCACGGTGGACAACGCCATCATCATCGGCTTCAACGTCAAGCCGGCCGAGCGTGTTGCTGAACTGGCAGACCGCGAAGGCGTGGACATGCGCTTCTACTCGGTCATCTACGCAGCAATCGATGACATCGAGATGGCTCTGAAGGGCATGCTCAAGCCGGAATACGAAGAAGTCCAGCTCGGCACCGCCGAGGTTCGCGAAGTCTTCCGTTCTTCCAAGTTCGGAAACATCGCCGGCTCGATCGTCCGCTCGGGCATCATCCGCCGTAACACCAAGGCACGTGTCAGCCGCGACGGCAAGGTCATCGGTGACAACCTCACCGTTGAGACGCTCAAGCGCTTCAAGGATGACGCCACCGAAGTCCGTACCGACTTCGAGTGTGGTATTGGTCTTGGCTCCTTCAATGACATCACTGAAGGCGACATCATCGAGACCTTCGAAATGCGCGAAAAGCCGCGCAGCTAGGTTCCGTTTGGGACGGGTCCGTCGGGTAGCCCCGGCGGACCCGTTCCGTTCCCTTATTTACTTTCCAGGAGGAAGTCATGGCTGATCCCGCACGCGCTGCCAAGCTGGCACAGCGGATTAAGGTGGTTGTCGCTGAGGCCCTCGGACGCCGGGTCAAGGATCCGCGCGTCGAGTCCATTACGGTCACTGACGCACGCGTCACCAACGACCTTCAGCACGCCACCATTTACTACACGGTTTTTGGTGACGACGTAGCCCAGGCGGATGCTGCCAGGGCACTGGAGAAGGCAAAGGGTGTGCTGCGGCAGGAAGTTGGCCGCAACATCACCGTTCGCCTCACTCCCACCCTCGAGTTCGTAGCTGACCAGATTCCGGTCAATGCCTCCAACCTTGAGGAGTTGCTCCGCGAAGCCAAGCGTCGCGATGCTGAGGTAGCGGCACTGGCTGCTGCTGCGAAGCCCGCAGGCGATGCTGACCCGTACAAGAGTGACGCACCTGCCGGCGCTGAGGACGACGACCTCGACGAAGACGCGACCCGCTAGAAACAGTTTCGAGTTTGTACAGCAAATGCCCCTAAGAGAGCTTCTTAGGGGCATTTGCCGTACAAAAACTCGTTTAGGATCGGAGCATGTCGGCGCACAGTGCTCAGCAACGTGATGAATACCTGAATCTAGCCATCAAACTGGCCGTTCAGAACGTTTCCGACGGCGGAGGCCCTTTCGGCGCCGTTGTGGTCACCCCGGACGGCACTGTCCATGAGGGAGTGAACCGGGTGACGCGGGACCACGACCCCACGGCCCATGCCGAGGTGGTGGCAATCCGTAGAGCTGCGGCCGCAACACAGAACTTCGACCTCAGCGGTGCGGTGCTCTACGCAAGCTGTGAGCCGTGCCCGCTTTGCCTGTCCGCCACGCTCTGGGCCAGGATCGGTCACGTCTACTTCGCGGCAGACCGGCACGGTGCGGCAAAGGCGGGCTTTGACGACGCTGTTTTTTATGAGTACTTCGCAGGAAACAGGCCTGAATTGCTGCCTGTTGACCATGCCCCGATGGCCGTATCAGATGAACCCTTCCAAGCGTGGCGGAACCACAAGCACCGGACAGCGTACTGACTCGAACGCCGGCATAACGCCCGATGAAGCGTCACTAGGCTCTCGCTGGAAGGCGATTAACGCCGTCGAGCAGGTCTTGTTGCGCTCCACAGAGCGCGATCCGGATCCAGCCCTCACCGATGGACCCGAAAGCCGTACCAGGGGCGAAGGAAACGCCGGACTCTGCCAGGAAGGCCCGCACCCATGCCCTGACGTCCCCACCGGAGACGTGCGAGACGTCAGCCCACAAGTAGAACGCACCTTGGGCGCCCAAGTAGCGGATTCCCTTTTGCGTTAGCACCGCTGACGCTGCGTCCCGGTTGCTTCTGTAGTGATCGCGCGCCAAGGAAACGTAGTCCTGCGGACCTGTTAGGGCGGCCAAGGCGGCGTACTGCGAAGGAGACGCCACGCAGGAAACGATCGACTCCATGACGTTGTTCATCTTCGTCTCCAAGCCAGGCGGGCAGATCAACGCCCCGATGCGGAGCCCCGTCAGCCCGTAGGTCTTGGAAAGGGTCAGTGAGGTGAAGACTCGTGCCTCACCGGGGACATCGCTGTCGAAACGGGCCGGGCTCACATGAGGGACGTCAAAAGTGAAGGCTTCATAACACTCATCCGAGATGATCCAAAGATCGTGGCGGACGGCCAACTCAACCAGTTGCTGCGTGGATTCGGCGCTGATCACAGCGCCCAGCGGATTGGAGGGGGAGTTCAGCATGATCACGCGGGTGCGTGGCGTGATGAGGGCTTCGATGTCCTCAATATGCGGCTGGAAGTCGTTGTGCGGGTACAGCGGGTACTGGACGGGCACAGCGTGCAGCAGCCTGCTTGTCATGGCGAAGGTGGGGTAGCCGGGGTTGGGGATCAGGATCTCATCGCCGGGGGCGAGGAGCAGGCTCATGGCAAAGTGCAATCCCTGCTGGGCGCCGTCCACCACGTAGACCCGCTCTGCGCCGATATTGACGCCCTGTTCTGCACGGAAGCGGGCGGCGAAGGCCTCCCGCAGGGCAGGAATCCCGGCGTTGGGTGTGTAATTGGTCTCATCCCGGTCCAAGCAGGCGATCCCGGCATCAAGGATGTGCCGGGGGAGGGGGAAGCCGGGTTCTCCGATGCTGAGGACGATTGCTCCGGGGGTGGACCAGGCGGCTTCGGTGATCTCACGGATCTGGTTCACGGGGACATCGCGGACGTGCGCGGCAAGCTCAGGCATGGGAGCCATCCTAGCCACCCATATACTGGTAAGCGTGCTTTCTGGACTGGTAATCGTTGACAAACCGCAGGGATGGACCAGCCATGATGTGGTTGGTCGGATGCGGCGGCTGGCCGGTACCCGGAAAGTGGGGCACGCGGGCACGCTTGATCCCATGGCAACAGGGGTTCTGGTGCTCGGTATCAACAAGGCCACGCGCCTGTTGACTTACATCGTGGGAACGTCAAAGACGTATACCGCCACCATCCGGCTCGGCGAAAGCACCATTACTGATGACGCCGAGGGCGAGGTCACGGAGGCCCGCAACGCAGCGGACGTGACAGATGAGGCCGTGGCTTCCGGAGTCGCAGCGCTCACGGGTCCAATCCAACAGGTTCCCAGCAGCGTGAGCGCCATCAAAGTCAACGGTGAACGTTCCTACGCCCGTGTCCGCTCCGGCGAAGAGGTCAAGCTCGCTGCCCGGCCGGTCACCATTCACCGTTTTGATGTCCATTCAGTCACCAGGATCGACGGCGGCAGGGTAGTTGACGTGGACGTCACTGTTGAGTGCTCGTCCGGCACGTACATCAGGGCTCTGGCCCGCGACCTTGGCAATGCCTTGGGAGTGGGTGGGCATCTGACTGCTTTGCGTCGGACCCAGGTGGGGCCATATTCCTTGGATCAAGCGCGCACCCTCGAGCAGCTCGCGGAAGACCTTGTTGTCCTGGAGATCTCGGACGCCGCCCGTGCCCTCATGCCCATCCGCGAATTGAGCGAGGATGAGACTACGGAGATATCCTTCGGCCGCCGCATCGCAGCCGGCCCAGGAGCAGGAACCCCGAACGCAGCTACGGCTGAGCAGCCCGCGGCGGCCTTCGCGCCGTCGGGAGAGCTGGTGGCCCTCTTGGCTGATACAGGCAACTTTGCAAAGCCCGTGCTGGTCTTTGCGCCGGGAACAGGGCAGGCGAAATAGCCGTGGATGGATACTTTTACGCCATCCTCATCATCGGGTTGGTGTCCACGGTGATGTGCATTGTGGCCGGCTTGATGAAGAAGGCACCCAACGACCCCACCATTTTCTCGGTCCTTGCCGTTGAGCTGGCGCTGGTGGTGTACCTGGTGGGCTCCATCGTCCGGGTGGCCATGGGTGAACAAATCGCCGGTGAAGCCTGGGAGTTCTGGGGCTACCTCATTGTGGCCATGATGATTCCGCTGGGAGCGGTTTATTGGGCCATTCTTGAACGAACCCACTGGAGCAACTTCGTCCTTGCGGCCGTGGGAGTGACGGCCCTGGTGATGGCGGCCCGCATGAATCAGATCTGGTACTGACCGTGAAGGAAGAACACAACGTGACTGGAACCGAGACCAACCCGGCCAAGCGGCAGCCTCAGCAGAAGGACACCCGTAACACCGGGCCCGGACGCCTGCTGATCGCGGTGTATGCCATTTTCGCGTTGTCGGCCACCGCGCGGGCCGGCTACCAGATTGCTACCAAGTTCGCAGAGGCGCCGCTGGCGCACATCCTGTCGGCCTTCGCGGCCGTGGTTTACATCGTGGCCACTATTTCGCTGGCGAAGCCGGGCCGGACCTGGTTCAAGGTTTCCCTGGCGGCAGTACTCACCGAACTCATTGGGGTGCTGGTTGTGGGTGCCATCAGCCTCTTCGATCCCGTAGCGTTCCCTCATGACACCGTATGGTCCCTGTTTGGCCGCGGCTACGGCTTCGTCCCTCTGATCCTGCCCATCCTGGGCCTTCTGTGGCTGAACAAGCGCCGGCCGTCCTGAGCCAAACACCCCAGCGGGTAACCTTAGATTGTTCCGGCGCCGGGAGGCTGCCGGGCCAAATGAACATCTGCAGTAAAAGGCGAGGTTGATGGTCCACATCTGGAGCGATCCCACCGAAGTCCCTGAGGACTTCGGCCCTACTGTCGTCACCATCGGCAATTTTGACGGTGTCCATCGGGGCCATCAGCACGTTCTGGCCCAGCTGACCGGCACGGCCAAGCGGCACCACATCCCGTCGGTGGCCGTCACTTTCGATCCCCATCCCTCCAAGGTCCATCGGCCCGAGTCCGCGCCCGAGTTGATCATGGGGCTTCAGGACAAACTTGAGGCACTGGGGCACACCGGGGTGGATGCCGTCTTGGTCATGAACTACACCCTTGACCTCGCTGCGATGACGCCGCGGGAGTTTGTCCAGGAGATTCTGCTCAAGGGTCTCCACGCCGCACACCTGGTTGTTGGCCACGACCTCCGCTTTGGCGTTGGCAACTCAGGCGACGTTGTGACCATGCAGGAGCTCGGTGACGAGCTCGGCTTCAGTGTCCAGGTGGTCAATGAATACGGCGCCGGCGGCTTCCCCGTTCACGACGACGGCGACTCCGACCGCCGCTGCTCTTCCACCTGGGTGAGGGAAGCGTTGAGCGAAGGCGACGTGGTGACTGCCGCGGCAGTGCTGGGCCGTCCCCACCGCATGCGTGGGGAAGTGGTGCATGGAGCTGCCCGTGGGCGTGACCTCGGTTTCCCCACGGCGAATCTTTCCCACGACTCCACCGGGTACGTGCCGGCAGACGGGATCTATGCGGGTTGGTTGATCGATCAGGCCGGTACCCGTTGGCCCGCCGCCATTTCCGTAGGTTCCAACCCCACTTTTGATGGCGTCAGCCGGCAGGTGGAGGCGCATGTGATCGATCGTCCCGAGGAAAACGTGGAGGACTTCAACCTCTACGGGCAGAACGTCGCCGTCGAGTTCACGCAGCGTTTGCGGGGCATGGTGGCCTACCGCGGGCCTGAGGCTTTGGTGGAACAGATGTGCCTTGACGTCGCTCAGGCGCATGAGCTGTTGACCCGGCGCCAAGGGCATTTCGACAACACTGCTGACGTGCCGGTAAACTGATCATTGGATCCGGCTGCAGTCCGTGGCGGCTGGACCTGTTTTTGTGTGCGGCAACGTACCAGGAGCAACCCGTCAGCGAGGCGCTGCACCGGGAGGCACGGCACAACTCTAGGAGTTCACGTGGCACTTGACGCCGCTGTAAAGCAGTCCATCATCAAGGAATACGCAACCACTGAAGGCGACACCGGTTCGCCCGAGGTCCAGGTTGCAGTCCTGACTCAGCGGATCAAGGATCTGACTGAGCACATGAAGGAGCACAAGCACGACTTCCACACCCAGCGCGGTCTGCTGGCCATGGTTGGTCGTCGCAAGCGCATGCTTTCCTACCTGAAGAACACTGACATCGCCCGCTACCGTGCGCTCATCGAGCGTCTCGGCCTGCGCCGCTAGTCTGCTTTTCGGGGCGGCCCGCTCCTTTCCCGGAACGGGCCGCCTTCTTCACCAATAACTAAAAACAGGAATCAACCGCATCGCGCATTCGCGGTCCTCGGTAGTGATTCCCGGGAAAACCATCTCTGAGGATGAAGCCCGTGGATCTCGATCGATGACCGGGTGTAGTACAGGCCAGGAAAAAAGAAGAGGCCTGGGTTGATGCGGCGGACTTCCGCTAACAGAAACGGAGGTGACTCTCTATGGAGGGTCCCGAAATCCAGTTCTCCGAAGCCATTATTGATAACGGTCGTTTCGGCAAGCGAGTCATTCGCTTCGAAACCGGACGCCTTGCCAAGCAGGCAGCCGGCGCGTCCATGGTCTACATCGACGAAGACACCGCACTGCTCTCGGCAACCACCGCAGGCAAGCAGCCGCGCGAAGGTTTCGACTTCTTCCCGCTGACGGTTGATGTTGAAGAGCGCATGTACGCAGCCGGTCGTATCCCGGGCTCGTTCTTCCGCCGCGAAGGCCGTCCTTCCACGGAAGCCATCCTGGCTTGCCGCCTGATGGACCGCCCGCTGCGCCCCGCTTTCGTCAAGGGCCTGCGCAACGAGGTCCAGATCGTCGTTACCGTTCTGGCCATCAACCCCGATGAGCTCTACGACGTCGTGGCTATCAACGCGTCCTCGATGTCCACCCAGCTCTCAGGCCTCCCGTTCTCCGGTCCGATCGGTGGCGTCCGCGTTGCCCTCATCGCCGACGAACAGGGTTCGCAGTGGGTTGCTTTCCCCAAGCACTCCCAGCTCGAGAACGCCGTGTTCAACATGGTTGTGGCCGGCCGTGTTGCCGGTGACGACGTCGCCATCATGATGGTTGAAGCCGAAGCCACGGACAACTCCTGGAACCTCATCAAGGAACAGGGCGCAACCGCTCCTACCGAAGAAGTTGTTTCCGAGGGCCTCGAAGCGGCAAAGCCGTTCATCAAGGCACTGTGTGACGCACAGGCAGACCTCGCAGCCCGCGCTGCCAAGCCCACGGTTGAGTTCCCGGTCTTCCTGGACTACCAGGACGACGTCTACGCCGCTGTTGAAGCTGCTGCAGCCGACAAGCTTGCCAAGGTCTTCCAGATCGCTGACAAGCAGGACCGCGACAACGCTTCCGACGAGCTCAAGGACGAGGTCCTTGGCGCCCTTGCCGGCCAGTTCGAAGGCCGCGAAAAGGAGCTGTCCGCAGCTTTCCGTTCGGTGACCAAGCACGTTGTTCGCCAGCGCATCCTCAAGGACCAGGTTCGCATTGACGGACGTGGCCTGACGGACATCCGCCAGCTGACCGCCGAGGTAGAGGTTCTGCCCCGCGTTCACGGTTCCGCGATCTTCGAGCGCGGCGAAACCCAGATCATGGGTGTCACCACCCTGAACATGCTCAAGATGGAGCAGCAGATCGACTCGTTGTCGCCGGTAACGCGCAAGCGCTACATGCACAACTACAACTTCCCGCCGTACTCCACCGGTGAGACCGGCCGTGTCGGTTCCCCGAAGCGCCGCGAAATCGGCCACGGTGCCCTCGCTGAGCGCGCCCTGGTTCCGGTTCTGCCCACGCGTGAAGAGTTCCCGTACGCCATCCGCCAGGTATCCGAGGCCCTCGGTTCCAACGGTTCGACGTCCATGGGTTCGGTCTGTGCTTCGACCCTCTCCATGCTCAACGCCGGTGTGCCGCTGAAGGCAGCAGTTGCCGGTATCGCCATGGGCCTGGTTTCCGATCAGGTTGATGGCCAGACCCGCTACGCAGCCCTGACCGACATCCTCGGCGCCGAAGACGCTTTTGGCGACATGGACTTCAAGGTTGCCGGTACGTCCGAGTTCGTCACCGCCATCCAGCTGGACACCAAGCTCGACGGCATCCCCGCATCCGTGCTGGCAGCAGCCCTGAAGCAGGCCCGCGAAGCCCGCCTCCACATCCTCGAGGTCATCAACGCAGCGATCGACACCCCGGACGAGCTCTCCGAGTTCGCACCGCGTGTTATTGCCGTCAAGATCCCCGTGGACAAGATCGGTGAGGTCATTGGCCCCAAGGGCAAGATGATCAACCAGATCCAGGAAGACACTGGCGCGGACATCTCCATTGAAGATGACGGCACTGTGTACATCGGCGCTACCAACGGTCCGTCTGCAGATGCTGCACGTTCGGCCATCAACGCGATCGCCAACCCGCAGGTACCGGAAATCGGTGAGCGTTACCTGGGTACGGTCGTCAAGACCACCACCTTCGGTGCTTTCGTTTCCCTTACCCCGGGCAAGGACGGCCTGCTGCACATCTCCGAGCTCCGCAAGCTGGCCAACGGCAAGCGCGTGGACAACGTTGATGACGTCGTCTCCGTGGGCCAGAAGGTCCAGGTGGAAATCACCAAGATCGATGACCGCGGAAAGCTGTCCCTCTCCCCGGTTGTAGCCGAGGAAGAAGGAGCAGCCTCCGAGGACGCTCCGGCCGAGGCCGCTGAAGAGTCCGCAGAGTAGTCTCTAAGCAGTACACCCGGCAGGGCCGGTGGGCTTGAAAAAGCTCCACCGGCCCTTCCGGCCTTAACCCGAAAGGCCTTAATGACTGTTGTACCCTTGCCGCTGGAGCAGACCCTTCCCGGTGGCGAATTGATCCATGGCGCCGAAGGCGGTTCAGTGGTGAGGCGATCCGTCCTTCCCGGCGGTGTGCGGGTGCTGACCGAGGCGATGCCCGGGCAGCGGTCGGCCACCATTGGTTTCTGGGTGGCAGTGGGTTCGCGCGACGAAGCGGACGGCCAGCACGGTTCCACACACTTCCTTGAGCACCTGCTGTTCAAGGGCACCAAACGGCGCACAGCCTTGGAGATCGCCTCAGCCTTTGATGAAGTGGGTGGCGAATCCAACGCGGCCACAGCCAAGGAAAGCACCTGCTACTTCGCCCGGGTCCTGGACACGGACCTGCCCATGGCGATCGATGTCATCGCGGACATGATCACCGGCGCCGTCCTCGATCCCGCTGAGTTGGAGCAGGAACGCGACGTCATCCTTGAGGAAATCGCCATGGACAGCGACGACCCCACCGATGTTGCCCATGAAAAGTTTGTAGCTGCAGTCCTGGGCAACCACCCTCTGGCTCGACCCATCGGGGGAACGCCGGATGCTATCAAGGCCGTGGCCAGGGACTCGGTATGGGCGCACTACCAGCGCTATTACCGCCCCGAGGAACTGGTCATCACTGCTGCCGGCGGTTTGGATCACGACGTCGTCTGCCAACTTGTCCTGGATGCTCTGAAGGCTGCCGGCTGGCAGTTGGACGCCGACGCCGCACCCGTAAACCGCAGGGGTACAGAGCGTGCCGTCATCACAGGTACCTCGGGAGTGCATGTGGTCAAGCGTCCTGTGGAGCAGGCCAACATCATCATGGGTTGCCCAACGATTGTTGCCACCGATGACCGCCGCTTTGTGATGAGCGTTCTCAACGCCGTCCTTGGCGGCGGCATGTCCTCACGCCTTTTCCAGGAAATCCGGGAGAAGCGCGGGCTGGTGTACTCCACCTACTCCTTTACGGCTGCCTATGCTGACGCCGGGTACTTCGGGATGTACGCAGGCTGCACGCCGTCGAAGGTTCGCCAGGTGTTGGAATTGCTGGGCGTTGAGCTGGATAAGCTCGCCAAGGAAGGCATCACCGAAGAAGAGCTACGGAAGGCCGTAGGCCAGCTCAGCGGTGGAATTGTGCTGGCACTTGAAGACACCGGCTCGCGGATGTCGCGGCTTGGCCGGGCGGAACTGGTGTCCGGCGAGTTCCAGGACATTGATGAGACCCTGGCACGCATCAAGGCTGTCACAGTGGAGGATGTTCAGGATCTAGCCCGCGAACTTGCTGCGGCGCCCCGCACTATCACCGTTGTGGGACCGTTCGAGGAGACCGAAACCTTCGGCCTCTAGGCTCGTCTAGGTTCGACTAGGTTCGTCGCCGGAACCTCTGGACTCCGGTACTGCAGACAGGGCAGCATGATCACACGATCATGCTGCCCTGTCTGCTTTTGGAGTCCTGATGGATCTTCCCCCGAACGGCAACGCTGCCCTGATCTTGCATGATTTCATTGGCCATTGGCGCGGCATCACTGAGATTGCGGCCTCGCCGTGGGGTACTGCCCGGACAGCAGACGCCGAGGTGGTATTTAGCCAAGCCGCCGGCGGATATGCCGTGGTTCAGAGCTACAGGCACCGCGAATCTGACGGCACGCATTTCGAGGGCCACGGCATGTTCACAGTGGACCCGGATCACGGAGGGACGCTGTGGTACTACGTGGACAGCATGGGAAAGCCGCCACCCAGCCCTGTCCGTGGGACCTGGCATGCAGGAACCCTGACCCTGGACCGGAGAACAGCCGATGGAGTGGCACGTCATACGTTCCGAGTAGAGGACGGGGTGCTGGTGCACACCGCTGATGTGAGGCTCGAAGGAACTGCCGCGTTCAGTCCGTTACTGAAAAGCGTCTTCCGGAAGGGCTGATTGCTAGCCGCCGGCAAACGGTGGCAGGACATCAATCACGTCATCATGTCCCAAGGGAACAGTGCGATCCCGCACGGCTACTTCGTTGCGGAGGAAACTGGAACGGGCCACGATTCTGGCGAGAGTCGGCGTGCCTTCAGGGGGCAGTGGACGTTTGACGGCGAGGGCAGCTTCCAGCAGCCCCTCAAGGCTGGTGCCTTCCGGAAGGGCGTGGAGCTCTTCTTCGACCCCGGCGGCCGCGCGTGCGGCAGCGAAGTAACGTACAAGCAAGGGTTTCTAGCCTCCGATTGCGCTCATGCTGCGGTCCGGCTGGACGAAGTCCGCTGCGCCGAGACCGGTGTGATCCATGCCGTGAGCCTTGGGTTTGACCCACATGGCATCTTGCCACCGTTGTGCCACGTCCTCATCTGTGGCGCCCTCACGAAGGAGGCCCAAGAGGTCGAATTCCTCGCGGGAGAACAAGCAGCTCATGATCTTGCCCTCTGCGGTGATGCGGGTGCGGCGGCAATCCGAGCAGAACGGCTCGGTGACCGAGGCGATGATGCCCACTGTACCGAGAACCGGACCGGTGGCTTGGCCCGAAACTGCGTCCCGGCGTCGTACTTCGAAACGTTCGGCCGGTGCGCCGTCCCGTTCCCGCGGGTCAGCGGCCAGCACGAAGTCGCGGGAGAGGAGCCCGCGAATCTCGGCGGCCGTGATCATATTGCGCCGGGTCCACCCGTGATCGGCATCCAGGGGCATTTGCTCGATGAATCGAAGCTCATAACCACGGTCCAAGGCCCATGCCAAAAGGTCCGGGGACTCGGCGTCATTAATGCCGCGCATGAGTACCGCGTTGATTTTGACCGGACCCAGACCGGCTGCCCACGCGGCGTCGATGCCGGTCAGGACACGGTCCAGGAAGGGGCGCCGGGTCAGCTGGGTGAAGGTTTCCTCGTGGAGGGAATCGAGGGAGACGTTGATGCGGGTGAGGCCGGCGGCTTTCAGCGCTGCGGCCTTTTTGTCCAGGCCAACGCCGTTGGTGGTCATGGAGATGGGCAGGTCCGGGTGCTCTGACCGGAGCCCGGAGATAATGTCCACAAGATCGGCGCGCACCAGAGGCTCCCCGCCGGTGAGGCGGAGTTCCCGCACACCGAGCACGTTGACGCCGATGCGGACTATGCGGACTATTTCATCCTTGGTCATCACCGCTTGTTTGGAGAGCCATTCAAGTCCCTCGGCAGGCATGCAGTATGTGCAGCGCAGGTTGCATTTGTCCGTCAAGGACAGCCGCATATCCGTTGCGCGCCGGCCATAGCGGTCCCACAACCCGGAGGGCGTGCCCGCCGGACGTGGGGGTGGAACTGCCGCGCTGCCCGAAGGGGGCACCGGCATGCCTAGCTGAACACTCATAAATTCAGGCTACGCCACCATGGCTGGATCAGTGACACCGATTACAGTCATGCACTTCTTACGGATTCCGTACACTTGGGCCCCGAGTGCCCCTAACGGGTGCTGAGTGCCGCCGGCAAACCTATGCTGAAAGCGTGACCACAAATACGGCAGCAGCCGCGGAGCCGGGGAATCGTCGGATACTCCTGGTAGAGGATGAAAAGACCATCGCCGACGTCGTCCGTGACTACCTGCTGAAGGCAGGGTTTCAGGTGGACATGGCGGGCGATGGATTCACCGCCCTGGATTTGGCGGCCTCGCGGCGCCCTGATTTGGTGATTCTGGACCGCATGCTCCCGGGCCTGGACGGCGTTGAAGTCTGCCGGCGTCTCCGTCAAAGCATGAGCGTGCCGGTCATCATGGTTACTGCGCTGGGCACCGAGGATGACAGGATTCTGGGCTTGGAGATGGGCGCTGACGACTACGTCACCAAACCCTTCTCGCCCCGCGAACTGGTTCTGCGCGTGAAGTCGGTATTGCGCAGGAGCATCAAAGAGTTCACGCCGGAACCGCCCGTGGAAGCAGTGGGCCTCCACCTCGATCCTGCCTCCCGGACGGTACAGCACCGCGGAGTTCCGTTGGCGTTGACTGCCCGCGAGTTCGATCTGCTGGCTTTCCTGATGCGCAGGCCTAATCAGGTTTTCAGCCGGGAGGAGCTCATCAAAGCCGTATGGGGCTGGGACTTTGGCGACCTGTCCACCGTGACAGTCCATGTCAGGCGACTGCGGGAGAAAATCGAAGCCAACCCCACTAAACCCGAACTGATCAAAACGGTTTGGGGCGTTGGGTACCGCTTCGACAACGCGCAATCGGAGCCCACCAACGTCAGCTCGGATGCTGCTGATCGCCCGGATGTTGCTGTTCGCCCGGATGTTGCTGTTCGCCCGGATGCTGCTGATCGTAGGGATGCTGGGGGTGACCGTGGAAGGCACTGAGCTCTGGACCATCCTGGCTTGGGTCCTCTTCTGGGCCGTGCTCATTGGCGCTGGAACCTGGGTGCTGCTGAGGCTCCTTCGCCGGTCCTCGGTGCTGGCCCGGATATGCCTGGTGGTAGTGGCCACCGTGGCTGTGCTGGTGGCAGGAATGGTCAGCGCGTTCAATGCGATGTTCATCTCCGCCAGGGACCTCGAAATCATGTGGTACATCCTGGGCACCGCCTCGGCGGTTGCCGTGGCCTTGTCCCTCATGCTCGGTGTTGGAGTCTCCCGGGACGCGGCCCAACTGGTTGAGGCCGCCCGGCGCCTGGGGCGGGGTGAAACCCTGGAGTCCACTGCCGCAGACGGGCGGGGGAGCGCTCCGGCCATGAGCTCCGAACTCGCCGAACTGGCTCAGGAGCTTGAAGCCAGCAGCCGCAGCCTGGCTGAATCACGGCGCCGGGAAGCTGCCATCGAGACCGCCCGGCGCGAGCTGGTGTCCTGGATATCCCACGACCTCCGGACGCCTCTGGCCAGCATGCGTGCCATGGCTGAAGCGCTCGAGGACGGTATGGCCGCCGATGTGCAGGGCTATTACCGGAACATTATCGGCCAAACAGAACAGATGACAGCCATGGTCAATGACCTCTTGGAACTCTCCAAGATTCAGGCAGGCACTCTCCAACTGAGTGCAGAACCCCTGGACCTTTACGACCTCGTCAGCGACGCCATCTCAGACTTGGCGCCGCTGGCTGCCAAACGCGGCATCCGGCTGGACGGTGGCGGGGAGCGGGAATGCATGGCCGTGGCTGACGGGCCAAGCCTCGCCCGGGCAGTGAGGAACATTGTGCTCAACGCCATCATTTACAGCAGGCCCAATAGCGAGGTCCACATCAGCGTGGGGCGGGACGGTGTGGAAGGCAACGGACAGGACGGGGCGGGAAACGCAGTGATAGCTGTTGTTGACCATTGCGGCGGCATTCCTGACGAGGACCTCCCGCACTTGTTCGAAACAGGATGGCAGAAAGACCCCGCCCGCAGCACCACCGAAGCACTGCAAGGCACTTATAGCGGTGCCGGAATCGGCCTCAGTATGGTGGCCGGCATTGTCAAAGCACATGGAGGATCGGTGAGGGTGAACAACGTCGACGGCGGTTGCCGCTTCGCGTTGTCGCTTCCGGCCGGTGCGCCGTCACCGGAGTCGGCAACGCCCATAAGGGTGTCCGTGACTCCCACCCATCAAACCAGCATCAATGACCACCGCCTTGGAGGCACCTCATGAGTACGCTCGCTCCCGCCGAGACCAGGAAGCGGCCCACCGCGGGCCGCCCAGCACTGTGGGCGGCTGCCGCGGGCCTGGCAGCGGGTGCTGCCGGAATCGCGGCGGGTGAACTGACGGCCGGTGTCCTGAGCCCGCTGGTTTCGCCCGTGACGGCACTGGGAGGCGCAGTGATCGACGCAGTGCCGCCGGGCGTCAAGGATCTAGCCGTTCAACTATTCGGCACAGCAGACAAGATCGTGCTGGTGGCCTGCATCGTGGTGGTCGCGGGAGTCCTTGCTGCCTTTGCCGGTGTCCTGGAACGCCGCCGGACCGGCTGGGGGCTGGCCCTGGCCGGACTGGCGGGCGCGGCGGGGCTGACCGCCGTCGTCACCCGTGCCCAAGCCAGTCCCCAAGCGGCGCTGGCGCCGATCGTCGCTGCTGTACTGACCATGGTGTTGCTGCGAATGCTCATACGGCGGCTTGCCACCTGGAACCCATCTCCCCATCCCCACGGCTCTGCTGCATCCTGGCCGGAGCAAGCGCCGCTGGCGCGGAGAAGTTTCCTCAATGCCTTGGCCGGGACGACCCTTGCCGCCGCCGTGGCCGGAACGGTAACAACGGTGCTGACCAGGGCCACCGCAGTAGCATCCGGATTCCGGGGCTCCATGACACTCCCGCAACCGGCCACGCCGGCTCAAACCATTCCGGCAGGAGCATCCTTGTCAGTGGAGGGCATCAGCCCGTTGGTCACCCCGAATAAGGACTTCTACAGGATAGACACTGCACTGACCGTGCCTGCCATTGACCCCCCTGCCTGGAAGCTGAAGGTTACCGGCATGGTGGAACGCGAGGTGGAAATTGACTTCGCCACCCTCCTTGCCAAACCCATGACCGAGCGCCACGTCACTATTGCCTGCGTATCCAACAACGTAGGCGGCGATCTCATAGGCAACGCCCTCTGGCTTGGCTGGCCGGTTCGCGAGTTGCTGGCCATGGCAGGACCCAAACCCGGCGCGGACATGGTCCTCTCCACCAGTAACGACGGTTGGACCGCCGGAACACCGTTGGAGGCCCTGACCGATGACCGGGACGCGCTCCTGGCCGTGGGCATGAACGGGGAGCCGCTGCCGCTCGAACACGGCTTTCCGGTTCGGATGATCGTGCCCGGACTGTACGGCTTCGTCTCTGCCACCAAATGGTTGACGGAACTCAAAGTCACCCGCTTTGCCGACGACACCGGGTATTGGACACCCCGCGGCTGGAGCGACCATGGCCCCATCAAGACCCAATCACGGATCGATGTACCCCGCAGTGGCCGAAGCGTCCAGGCGGGCACGGTGCAGTTCGGTGGAGTGGCCTGGGCCCAGCACCGCGGGATCAGCCGCGTGGAGCTACGGGTCAATCGCGGACCATGGCAGCAGGCAACACTGGGCGGCGCCATCTCCACCGACACTTGGTACCAATGGCAATTGGGCATGGATCTGCCCCCCGGCGACTACGAAGTCCAGGTCAGGGCTGCCGACTCCACGGGAGAACCGCAAACCGAAAACAAAGCGCCGGTTGCTCCGGACGGCGCCACCGGCTATCACACCGTCAACGTCAAAGTGAGCTGAGGCCCTAGTCTGGGTATGTCCGGGTATTTCACCGGAAGCCAGCGTGCCCACACAGGAGGATATCCGTGCCCAGATCTGTTGCAGCTCACCGCCAGGCAGTGGTTGAACTGCTCTCCGGAGTCCTTTCGAAGAGGGACAGTATCGCCCTGCCATTGCTCCAGGCGCTGGGCACAGCGCTCGCCGAGGACGTTCACGCCCCGCTTTCCTTGCCCCCGTTCGCAAACTCCCAAATGGACGGGTTCGCGGTCCGATCAGCTGACATTCCCGACGGCGGTGCGGAGCTCCGTGTTGCGGCGCCGGTTCCGGCTGGTGCCACGCCGGCAGCGCTGAAGCCCGGCTACGCCGCCCCCATCATGACCGGGGCCATGATGCCTGAGGGAGCTGACGCCGTCGTGCCTATAGAAAAGGCGACCCCGGACACCTTCCCGGACCCGGCAGCGGTAGAAGCAGTTGTGGAGCTTCCCCCAGTGGCGCCAGGGACTTTTGTCCGCGATAGCGGCAGCGACATCGCAAAGGGCGCCCTGGCGCTGGCCGCCGGTACAAGGATGGGGCCGGCCCAATTGGGTCTGTTGGCAGCTTTGGGCATGACCACCGTGAACGTCCGCCGGCCATGCCGTGTCCTCCTCATCACCACCGGCGATGAGGTGGTGGAGCCGGGCGAGGATCTCTCAGTAGGCAAGATCTTCGATTCCAACGGCACATTGCTCGAGGCCTCCATGCTGCAAGCAGGGCTCGATGTTGTCCGCACTGGAATTTCCAGTGACCACCCATCCACGTTGCTCTCCGTCATCCGCCAGTACACAGGTGCGGCAGAGTCAGGCGTTGACCTCATTCTCACCACGGGCGGAGTGAGCAAGGGCGCCTACGAAGTAGTCAGGCAAGCCATGGCCGATCAGCCCGTGGAGTTCCTCCCGGTGGCCATGCAGCCCGGCGGTCCGCAGGGATTGGGAACCTTCGACGGTGTTCCTTTCCTGGGTTTTCCTGGAAATCCGGTCAGCTGCCTGGTCTCCTTCGAGATGTTCCTCCGCCCTGCACTTTCGCACGTGCTGGGAACCCCGGCGCCGCGTCCCATGCTCAAAGCTCCGTTGGCCGAATCGCTGACCTCTCCCGAAGGCAAGCATCAGGTGCGCCGGGGAACCGTGGACGGGAAGGGAACGGTCCGGATGGAAGGTGGGCCGGGTTCGCACCTCGTCCATGCGATGGCTCGGGCAAACGCCCTGGTGCAGATCCCCAGTGACGTCACGGAACTCGCAGAAGGGGACGAGGTGGAAGTATGGATGCTGTGAATGACATCCCCGGCACCCCAAAACCCTCCACCGGCCTGACTCACCTGAGGCAGGACGGCACTGCACAGATGGTGGACGTCTCCCAAAAAGCCGTGACTACCCGTGTTGCTACCGCCACGGCAACTGTCCGCAGCACCCCCTCCGTTTTGGCACTCCTTGGCGCAGGCGAGCTCCCCAAGGGTGATGCCCTTGCCGTTGCCCGCGTGGCAGGAATCATGGCTGCGAAGAAGACGCCGGATCTGATTCCGTTGTGCCATCCATTGCCGATCTCCAAGGTCACTGTGGACTTCGACTTGGGGAATGATTCCGTGGGCATCCTGGCAACCGTCAAGACCAAGGGCGTGACCGGCGTCGAGATGGAGGCCCTGACCGCAGCCTCGGTGGCGGCCCTGAGCGTTTACGACATGATAAAAGCCGTGGACAAGCATGCGGTTCTGACGGACATTCGCGTTCTGGCCAAGAGCGGCGGGAAAAGCGGAGACTGGGATCTCTCAGCCCCGGCGAACTCCGATTCGGCACAGGCGACTCCGGAACCAGTACAGTCAACCCCGGAGGCTGGAGCATGAGTGCATGCGAGCCGAACGTGCCGCGGAAGGCCGGCGTCGTCATTGCCTCCACCCGTGCAGCAGCAGGAGTTTACGCTGACGAGACCGGTCCGATCATCATCGATTGGCTCAACGAGCACGGATTCCACACTTTCCCCACCATGGTGGTGCCGGACGGCGAGCCGGTGGGTGCCGCGCTGAGGGCCCTGCTGACACAGGAGCCCGCTGTGGTGATCACCAGCGGCGGAACGGGCCTTAGCCCCGATGACCGTACCCCCGAAATGACACTGCCGCTTTTGGAGCGCGAAATTCCGGGCATCATGGAGGGTATTCGGCGTGCGGGCGCCGCGAAGACCCCCATGGCCGCGCTGAGCCGCGGCCACGCCGGAACTGCCGGGAAGACATTCATCATCAACCTGCCCGGATCCCCTAAGGGCGTCATGGACGGCTTGGCCGTTTTGGACCCTGTGATCGGGCATCTTTGTGAGCAACTGGAAGGAAACCATGGGCACTGAAACGAACTTTGAAGTGGTCAGCGCTGTCCTCAGCGCCGAGCCCATTTCCGTGGAGCAGGCCATCAACGCGGTCGAGTCTGAAACAGCCGGAGCCGTCGTCAGTTTCAGCGGGGTAGTCCGTAATCACGATCATGGCAAGGCCGTGGACCGGTTGAGCTACAGTGCACATCCCACAGCGCATCAGGTAATGGCTGAGGTTGTGGCGCAGCTGGTGGCCGAGCATTCCGGAGAAGCTGCTCAACCGGTCCGGATCTGGGCTGCCCACAGGATCGGCACGCTGGAGATCGGGGACCCCGCGCTGGTGTGCGCGGTGGCCGCTGCACACCGAGGCCAGGCCTTTGCTGTTTGTTCTGAACTCGTGGACCGTGTCAAGGAGCACGTCCCCATCTGGAAGGAACAGTTCTTTACGGACGGCACCGTGGAATGGGTTGGAGCCGGGGAGTAGGCCGGAGTAACGGTTCCTGGCTGGCTACGGCCCGGCGGTAGGGTTAACAGCATGACCGAACAACTTGCTGTTGCAGTGCTGGGTGCCCACGGGCGTATGGGAATGGAAGCCGTCAAGGCTGTTGAGGCGGCCGGGGACATGAAGTTGGTGGCCGCTTTGGGCCGCAGCGATTCCTTGGAGAAACTGCTCGACGCCGGCGCACAGTACGTTGTTGACCTGACCGTTCCGGACACCACCGAGACCAACGTTCGGTTCGCCGTGGAGCACGGGATCCATGCAGTGGTAGGAACAACGGGGTGGAGTGCCGAACGCCTTGAATCCTTGCGCAGTCTCTTGGAACAGAATCCGGCCACCGGTGTCCTGATTGCCCCGAACTTCGCCCTTGGATCGGTGCTCGCATCGGCCTTCGCGGCAAAGGCCTCGCAATATTTCGAGTCCGTGGAAATCATCGAACTGCACCATCCCAATAAAGTGGATGCTCCCTCCGGCACAGCTGTGCGCACAGCGCAGCTGATCGCCCAGGCGCGGCAGGAGGCCGGTGTTCCGGCCAGCCCGGATGCCACAGAGACCTCCTTGGACGGTGCCCGGGGCTGCGACGTTGAGGGTGTCCGCGTCCACAGTGTCCGCCTCCGGGGTTTGGTTGCCCATCAGGAAGTACTCTTCGGTGGTCCCGGCGAGCAGTTGACCTTGCGGCACGACTCCTTTGATCGCGCCTCTTTCATGCCCGGCGTGCTGTTGGGGCTTCGCAAAGTTGCGCGTAACCCCGGCCTCACTGTGGGTTTGGACGGCTACCTGGACTTGGGGCTCTAGGCCGTGGGCAATTTCTGGACTTCCTTGAAGAAGAACCGCACCAAAATCTGGGTGGGTGCCATTACCCTGCTGCTGGTGCTGTATCTGGTGGTATCGGTGCAGCGCTCGTTTCTTTTGCTTGGCGATCCCAACTTGGTGGCCAAGGGGATCGGGGCGGCATATCTGGTGCTGCCGGTGGTTGGTGCATGGGCGCTCATCCGTGAGCTGCTCTTTGGCGCTAGGACCGAGCAAATGGCCAAGGTATTGGAGGCTGAAGGCGGACTGCCCGTGGATAACCTTCCCCGCACTCCGGGTGGACGCATAGTCCGCGCCGCAGCTGATGCCGAGTTTGAAAAGTACCGCGTGGAGGCCGAGGCCGCTCCCGATGACTGGCGTTCTTGGTTCCGCCTGAGCTGCGCCTACGATGCTTCAGGGGACCGCAAGCGGGCCAGGGCTTCAATGCGTGACGCCGTGAAGCTCTTCCGTGCTCAGCCCACTGCCGCGGGCCGGTGACTACCCAGCCGTGACGCCGTGTGGGCAACCCACTCCAAGGGCCCCCGGCGTCGCAGCACGGCAAAACTTACGCCAAGAGCAATCGCGGCCAGAGCTTGGGCCCAGTACAGGCCTCCGTCCGTCCATCCGGAGGGCAAGGGCTTATTAGTGAACCCGGACAGTACCCAGACGTGGGCTGAATACAGGCTAAGGGTCATGGCTCCCGGACCGCTGAGCAGGATCAGGAAGTTGATCTTGATCCGCTCGGCCAGCGTGCCAAGAAGTAGGAAAAGCCCCACCGCGGCCGCAGCAACGCCGCCGGTGTGCAGGAGGTCCAAGGTAGTTCCGGCATGCGGCGCCGCCGTGGCCAGCCACCACCATGAGCCGGTCTGTTCCAAGCCGGTGAGGTTGACTTGAAGCATGCTCTCCAGCGGATAGCCCCTGGTCACTGGGAGGGACGACAATGCAGTCCGTCCGCCCCAAGTCTCCATGGTGAGGACCCCGAGCACTTTTGCCACGGCCGCGACAGCGATCCCGCAGGTCACCAGCAACAGTTGGATCCGGGCCGTGGTCAGTGCCAGCCGGCCTACCACCAGCCCGATCAGCAGGTAGGTGATCCACTGGATCACGGGGTAGTACCCGGTGAAGAAAAGATCGGCCAAAAGCTGGGCGGGTGACCCGAAATCCTCCCAGCTTGGGTTGTGCCCCAACTTCAGGGGAGGGTTTTCCCCCAGCAGCAGGGGCCGGATCAGGTATGCCAGCACCGGGGAGAGAAGTACCCAGCCAAGCGCCCATAAGCAGAGAGCCTTCAGCCGCAGGCCAAGGAACGGAAGGATGCACAGGAACAGGACTGCATAGTGGACCAGGATCACGGCCACGTTGACCTCGAGGCCTCCGAGTATGAATCCGACAACAGCAATCACCAGAGCACGCAGGGCAATTCCGCGGCGGGCAGCCCACAATTCCAATCCGCTGCGAGGCTCCTGCTTACCTGTACTCAGCGCTAGTCCGATGCCGGCCAACACGGCAAAAAGTGCCGAGGAACGGCCTGAAAACACCAGCCCCACGAACGTAGGTTCCCACTGTGGGGAAGGACCGAAGGTGGGCATCACGTGTGTGGCCATCATTCCCAGCAGGGCAGCACCCCTGGCGGCATCGATTCCGGTGAGTCGCTGGGAGACCATACCTTTGCCCGAGGCTTTTCGGGGAGGCGCCGCCTCGTGCGAAGTCATGCAGCGATCGTCTCATAATCCCCAACGGCCCGACGGTAGAGTTCCTTGAATGGAATCCGTGAACGCGCAGTGGGCTGGAGCATTCGAGATCATCCACGACTCCGATGGCTGGCAGCAGTTCAGGCGCCTCGACCCCGCACTCTTTGTGCCTCCAGCCACGGACGGGCTGGCGGAGCGTGCCAGGATGTGTGCCGGAATCCGGGCCACTTGGACGGCAACCTCCGGGCGCTTGGTGATTGAAGCAGTTGGCCCGGACGACGCAGCTCCCTTCGACGTGCTGGTCAACGGCATCCTCCGGCATCGTGTGAGCGGGGCAGGGAGGGTCAGCCACGACCTTGATCTGGGCGATATGCCGCCACACTCCAAGGTTCAACTGTGGTTGCCGCACTATGGGTTCCTGAAAGTTCTCGAAGTCTCACTCAAAGGCGAGGACGTCCAGGTTGCCGCTGAAGCCGGAAAACGGTGGATAACCTACGGAAGTTCCATCACCCAGTGCCGGACAGCAGATGGTCCGTCGGAGGCATGGCCGGCGTTGGTGGCAAGGGAACTCGGATGGCAGTTGCAGTGCTTGGGCTTTGGGGGCGAATGCCAACTTGATCCCGCGGCCGAGAGCACCATGACCCAACTTCCGGCCGATGTCATTTCCCTTTGCCTGGGCATCAACACCTACAACGTGGCTGCATTCTCCGGCAGGACCTTCGCTAGCCAGGTGCTTGGATTCGTCCACAGCATCCGCAGGGCACATCCGGGTGTACCAATGGCAATCATCTCGCCCATGCTCTCCCTTCCCCGAGAACACGCCCCCAACGCCGCAGGATGGACCTTGGCCGATCACAGGAATGCAGTGGCCCAAGTTGTCCGTACCTTGCGCGAACGTGGAGATGCGCAGATACACCTGATTGATGGTGCCGGGGTGTTCACGCCCGAGGAGGCCGAGGCGATGATGCCCGATACGCTGCATCCGAACAACGATGGCTACCGGCTGATGGCGCAACGGCTGGCCCCCGGCCTGGCAGCGATCGCGGCGGCAGGGGAGTAAGCATCCCCTGCTGACTCATTAGCCCGCCGCTTCTCACCGCCCTGGTGCGGCCAAGGCCTTGTGTTCGAATATATGTTCGAATAGCATTGCGGCATGAACGATGTTCCCAAGCCGCCGGATGGCCTCCAAGGTCCCATGAAGGCCATGAGCCCTGGTGTGGTTGATTTCCTGTTCAGGCAGCTGGTTGCAGGCGAGCCTCCGGAAGACACCCAGTGGCGTCGGGAGGGTACCGTCTTGGCTGAGCAGGCGCCCGGTGCCGAGCTCGCCCGCCGCCTGTCCGAGACTGACCTGGCATCGTTAACGCCCCTTGAGCTCTTCGAGTATGTCCGGGCGTCCCAGCGGCTAGTGGCCTGGGCTGAGCAACTCAAGGAGCGGGCCGTGGCGCAGTACTGCGCGGAGGATCCTGTGCGGGCGTCGAAGCACGCCTGACGCCCTCACATGAGGACCATCACGCGGACCCATTCTTCCAACACGGCTGACACAGGGTAACGTTTTTCATATGTCTGACTTGCGCGCCCACACTCCCGCCCTTGGTACCCTGCTGACCGCCATGGTCACCCCGTTCACTGAGGACGGCAAGGTGGACTATGACCAAGCCGCAACTCTGGCAGAAAAGCTCATCCAGGACGGCTGCGACGGCCTGGTGGTCACCGGCACCACTGGCGAGACCTCAACGCTGACCGATGATGAAAACCTCGGAATGTTCCGCGCGGTCAAAGAAGCCGTTGGTGGCAAGGCTGCCATCATCGCCGGAACCGGAACCAACGACACCGCCCATTCTGTACACCTTTCCCAGCGCGCAGCAGAGCTCGGCGTTGATGGTCTCCTGATCGTCACCCCGTACTACAACAAGCCCAGCCAGGCGGGCGTTCGCGCGCATTTTGAGACGATTGCCTCTGCCACTGACCTCCCGCTGATGCTCTATGACATCCCGGGCCGATCCTCCATTGCGATCGCACCCGAGACCATGATTACGCTGGCTAAGCACCAGAACATCGTGGCCGTGAAGGACGCCAAAGCGGACTTCGCCGCCGCGACGCGCGTTATGGCAGAGACCGATCTGCTCTTCTACTCCGGTGATGACGGACTGACGCTGCAGTGGATGGCGCTTGGCGCCGTCGGCCTGGTGGGCGTCACCACCCACGTAGCCACACGCCGCTTCCGCGAACTGGTCGATGCTGTGAACGCCAGCGACCTCGCCACGGCAAGGGCCATCAATTTTGAACTGGAACCCGTCATCCGTGCAACCATGACGCGGGTCCAAGGCGCAGTAGCCGCCAAGCAGATTCTCAAGTGGCAGGGAGTCCTGCCCAACTCGGTTGTCCGTTTGCCCCTCGTGGAGCCGGACGTGGCCGAGATCGAAATCATCCGCGGGGATTTGGCGGAAGCCGGAATGGACTTCGATGTCCAGGACGGTTCCGCCGGAAAGTAGCAAAACATGACCCAAACCGCCCTTCCCGGACTGGTTACTCCGCCGAAACTGCCCAAAGGCACGCTGCGGATTGTCCCGCTCGGTGGACTGGGAGAGATTGGCCGCAACATGGCGGTCTTCGAAATCGGTGGCAAACTGCTGGTGGTTGACTGCGGCGTGCTGTTTCCGGAAGAGACCCAGCCCGGCGTCGATCTGATCCTTCCTGATTTCTCCTACATCGAGGACCGCCTGCAGGACATCGTAGGCGTCGTGCTGACCCATGGTCACGAGGACCACATTGGTGCGGTTCCCTACCTCCTGCGCCTTAAGGCTGATATCCCCCTGATCGGATCCCAGCTGACCCTTGCCTTGGTGGAAGCCAAGCTTCAGGAACATCGGATCAAGCCGTACACGCTGACCGTCACTGAGGGACAGGTGGAGCAGTTCGGCCCGTTCGAGTGCGAGTTCGTGGCAGTGAACCACTCCATTCCCGACGCCCTGGCAGTCTTCATCCGGACCGAAGGCGGAAACGTCCTCCACACCGGTGACTTCAAGATGGACCAGTTGCCGTTGGATGGACGCATCACGGACCTCCGTCACTTCGCCCGCTTGGGTGAAGAAGGCGTTGACCTGTTCATGGCGGACTCCACCAACGCGGACGTCCCGGGATTCACCACTGCCGAGAAGGAAATCGGCCCCACACTGGACCGGTTGTTCGGCCAGGCCAGGAAGCGCATCATTGTGGCTTCCTTCTCCTCCCATGTTCACCGTGTGCAGCAGGTGCTCGATGCCGCTGCGAAGCACAACCGCAAGGTGGCCTTCGTGGGGCGTTCGATGGTCCGCAACATGGCCATCGCCGCCAAACTCGGCTACCTCGATGTCCCTGAGGGCATCTTGGTAGACATCAAGAACATCGACAACATGCCGGACGATCGCGTAGTCCTCATGTCCACTGGCTCGCAGGGAGAGCCCATGGCGGCGCTCTCCCGGATGGCCAATGGCGACCACCGCGTGATCGTGGGCAAGGGCGACACCGTGATTTTGGCTTCCAGCCTGATCCCGGGCAATGAGAACGCCGTTTTCCGCATCATCAACGGCTTGCTGAAACTTGGCGCAGACGTCATCCACAAGGGCACTGCAAAGGTCCACGTTTCCGGGCACGCCGCTGCCGGTGAACTGCTGTACTGCTACAACATCCTCGAGCCCTTGAACGCCATGCCCGTCCACGGCGAAACGCGCCACCTGATTGCCAACGGGAACATAGCGCTCGAGTCCGGTGTCCCTCCCGAGGGCATCATCCTGAGCGACAACGGCACGGTGATCGACCTCAGGGACCACAAAGCCAACGTGGTGGGTCAGGTCGAGGTGGGCTTTGTCTACGTTGACGGATCCAGCGTGGGCGAGATCACCGACGCCGACCTCAAGGATCGCAGGGTCCTGGGGGATGAAGGCTTCATCTCGGTCATCACGGTCATTAGCCGCACCACCGGAAAGATCGTCTCCGGCCCGGAGATTCACGCCCGTGGCGTAGCTGAGGATGATTCGGTGTTTGATGAAATCATTCCCAAGATCAACGCCGCTCTCGAAGAAGCGGTGCTGAATCACTCAGATCACACCAACCACCAGCTCCAGCAGGTGGTCCGCAGGATCATTGGCACGTGGGTCAACCGTAAGCTTCGCCGTCGTCCCATGATCATCCCGGTGGTACTGGAGGCGTAGCTTCAAGGCAACATGGATGCCCAAGGGGGCCTGAAATCAGCGGATTTCAGGCCCCTTTGCGGTAGCGTGGCACTCATGGCGACCCGTACTACCTCCACGCCACGAGGCAGCTCCAGCAGTAAATCCGGCGGCACAGGCCGTGGCACAGCCGCATCCAAAACCGGCGGGGCTGCATCCAAAACCAGCGCAGCCGCGAGTAAGAGCGGGCGGGGGACTGCCCGGACCAAGCAAGTGGCCGCCGTCGAGCCCCAATCGCCGTTGCCGGTGCGCATGCTCTCAGGATTCTGGCAGGGTATTGGCCACGTGGTGGGCGCCGGGGTTCGGAGGATCGGCTACGACGTCAGCGACCTTGACCCGGCTGACCGCAGGGACGGGGCGGCCTTGTTCAACCTGGTGTTGGGCATTGCGATCGCCACCTTTGCCTGGTGGGGTTGGACTGGCTGGCTTCCGGACGTGGTTTACAGCGTGGTCAACGGCACCTTCGGATGGATGTCACTGATCCTGCCGTTCATGCTGTTCGTTTGCGCTTTCCGGCTCTTCCGCAAGCCGCAGGACGGGCGCGGCAACAACAGGGTGGGCATCGGTTTCATGGTCATGACCCTGGCCGGTTCGGCCCTGGCTCATGTCATCGGCGGCCTCCCCACTGTGGCGGACGGTTTCGATGGCCTGCGCAAAGCCGGCGGTATGCTCGGGTTCCTCGCCGCCGCTCCTTTGGCTGCGATCCACGTAGCTGTTCCGGTGGTTCTTTACGGGCTTCTGGCATTTGTGTCCCTGTTGATCGTCACGGCAACGCCGTTTGGTGCCATCCCGTCGCGCATCCGGGGCGCGTACGAGCACCTCATGGGCGTTGACCTCATGGATGAGTCCGGCCAGGACGCCCATGACCGCAGTTACCTCTATGAAAATGATGCTGCCCCTAAGCCTCGTAAGAAGAAGCGCATGCGCTTCTTCGGTAAGGACGAGGAAACTGACAACAGCCTGGAAGGTTACGTCGGGGACGAGGCTTTCGAGCACGCAATAGTTGACGACGACGAAGATTCGGAAACGCCGGCTCCACGCGTCCCGCCGGGCGTGCGCCGTCCAACGCAGGCGGAGATCGCGGTGGGGAAGATCAAGGCCGCCCAAGGCCTGGGTGGCAACGCGGGGATCGAGAACCCTACAGAGGCCATCCCGATCCTCACCCCCGAGATGAGCGCATCCGTGCCTTCGGTTGCACAGGTGCCCGCGAAGCCTGCAGGGGCACCACTTCCGCAGGCGCCGATTCCGCAACGGACGGAACAGCTCTCCTTGGCTGGAGACGTCACCTATACTTTGCCGGCCTCGGACTACCTGACACCGGGCTCCATCCCGAAGGAGCGCACGGAAGCGAACGACGCCGTCGTCGCCGCCCTGACCGACACCCTCACGCAGTTCAATGTTGAAGCCGCTGTAACCGGCTTCAGCCGTGGGCCCACCGTGACCCGGTACGAGATTGAACTCTCTCCCGGGACCAAAGTTGAGCGCGTCACCGCTCTGTCCAAGAACATCTCCTACGCGGTGGCGTCCAGCGATGTGCGCATCCTGAGCCCCATTCCCGGCAAGTCGGCCATTGGTATTGAGATCCCCAACACAGACCGCGAAACTGTGTCCCTGGGCGATGTACTGCGGAGCCAGAATGCCCGCAGGACGGACCACCCCATGGTCATGGGTGTGGGCAAGGACGTCGAGGGCGGATACGTTGTGGCCAACCTCGCCAAGATGCCTCACTTGCTGGTCGCAGGTGCCACCGGCGCCGGTAAGTCCAGTTTCGTGAACTCCATGATCACCTCCATCCTCATGCGCGCAACTCCGGATGAGGTCCGGATGGTCATGGTGGACCCCAAACGTGTGGAACTCACCGCGTATGAAGGCGTTCCCCACCTGATTACGCCCATCATTACCAACCCCAAGAAGGCCGCGGAGGCCTTACAATGGGTAGTCCGGGAGATGGATGCCCGCTACGACGACCTCGCCAATTACGGCTACAAGCACATTGACGACTTCAACAAGGCGGTCCGGGCAGGCAAGGTTGTGCCGCCGGTGGATTCCAAACGCGTCATCAAGCCCTACCCGTACCTCCTGGTGATCGTTGACGAGCTCGCCGACCTCATGATGGTTGCCCCGCGCGACGTCGAAGACTCGATTGTCCGCATCACCCAGCTCGCACGTGCCGCCGGCATCCACTTGGTCCTGGCAACTCAGCGTCCGTCCGTGGACGTCGTCACCGGCCTGATCAAAGCCAACGTTCCCTCCCGCATGGCCTTCGCAACCTCGTCCGTAACGGACTCCCGTGTTGTGCTCGACCAACCGGGCGCTGAAAAGCTCATCGGCCAAGGTGACGCGTTGTTCCTGCCCATGGGCGCTTCCAAGGCAATGCGCGTCCAGGGTGCCTGGGTGACCGAATCGGAAATCCATAAGGTTGTGGAGCACGTCAAGGGGCAGTTGCAAGCCGTCTACCGTGACGACGTCGCTGCCGAGGCACCCAAAAAGCAGATCGATGACGACATCGGGGACGATCTCGAGGTCCTGCTCCAGGCCACCGAGCTTGTGGTCACTACACAGTTCGGTTCAACGTCCATGCTGCAGCGAAAGCTCCGTGTGGGCTTTGCCAAGGCTGGTCGGCTCATGGACCTTCTGGAATCACGCGGAGTGGTTGGACCGTCCGAGGGTTCCAAGGCGCGCGATGTCCTGGTCAAGCCCGATGACCTTGCCGCGGTTCTCGCCGCAATGAAGGGCCAGGAGTCACCTGCTGCGCCCGACGCCCACACGGCGGCACTGAGCGATAACGCGAACGCGAACATCGCCGTCGGCGGTTATGCAGAAGACCTTGTTCAAGCGGACCTGAACAACCGGACGCAGGCGATTGAGTATTACGACGGCGCCGACGTCCCTCGTGATGACGACGAGGGCGGCGAGGACGCATGGTCCCTCACGGGCCGGTAGAGCCCAAGAGGGTAGACCAAAGAGGGTAGCCTTGTGAGGTGACTAAAGCCGAGGGTGATAACGCGACTTCCAGTAGCTCCGACGTCTGGAACCTTCCCAACATCCTCACAATGCTCCGCATTGTCCTGGTCCCGTTCTTCGTCTGGTTCCTTGTGGCCGATGACGGTGAGTACGGAGTCTGGCGTTGGGCGGCCCTTGTGGCGTTTGCCGTAGCGATTTATACGGACAAGCTCGACGGCGACATCGCCAGGGCGCGTGGCTTGATCACCAACTTCGGAAAGATCGCCGACCCCATCGCAGATAAGCTGCTGATCGGTTCGGCCCTGGTGCTGCTGTCAATTCTGGGGGAATTGCCCTGGTGGGTGACCATCCTCATCCTTGTGCGTGAATGGGGCATTACAGCGCTACGGTTTGTGGTCATCAGGTATGGCGTCATGCCGGCTTCCCGTGGCGGCAAATTGAAAACAGTAGTGCAAACTGTGGCCATCTTCCTGTACATCCTGCCGCTGAAGGGGATCGCTCCCTGGCTCGGTGACGTGGCCTTCTGGGTCATGATCCTGGCGCTTGCCATCACGCTGTGGACCGGCGTGGAATACGTGGTCCAGGCACTGAAGCTTCGTGCGGCCGGGAGGCGTGCATGACCGAACCACGTAACGCAACTGCAGCCGGACAGTCGTCAGTGGCTGTGGTCGCGATGGCGATCGGCAACAAACTGACAGTAGCCTCGGCGGAGTCGCTGACCGCAGGAATGGTTGCAGCAACCCTTGCCAACACTCCGGGAGCGTCCGGGATGCTGCAGGGAGGAGTGGTTGCCTACCAGAATTCGGTAAAGGCCAACGTCTTGGGTGTCCCGCAGGAGCTGCTTGATGCCGTCGGGTCCGTTGACGGACAGGTGGCTGAGGCAATGGCCGACGGCGCGCGGCGCGTCTGCGGGGCAGACATCGGCATCTCCACCACCGGGGTGGCGGGACCCGAGCCCCACGATGGCAAAGCAGTAGGCACGGTGTTCATAGGCATCGCCGGGAAATCCGGAACAAATTCGTTTGAGTACAGCTTTTCGGGGGACAGGCAGTCCATCAGGACACAAGCCTGCGAGGCCGCATTGGCGCGTCTGCTTGATGCGTTGAATGAGGTTGATTACCGTTCGTAAAGTAATCGGGAACAAAAACTGATTGCCAATAGTTGTGTCATTGTGTCGCTTCGGAAGAGCCGGGGCGCCTAGGATGTAGAAACCAACCCGGTCCGCCAGCCAGCGAACCGGACGAATGAGGGAGCAAGGCGATACAGATGGTAAAGCAGCCCGTATCCGTGAACGGCGTTGTCCGCTGGAAGGATGTGGGCTTGGCTGATCAGACACAGAGCGAACAGAAGGAGCGCAAAATGGTTGTACTACGCCACGAGATCGGTGATGTACTGCGCGATGTCCGCCAGCGTCAGGGCCGTACCCTTCGCGAGGTTTCGCACAGCGCCCGCGTTTCACTCGGTTACTTGAGTGAAGTTGAACGCGGCCAAAAGGAGGCTTCTTCCGAGCTCCTGTCTTCTATCTGCACAGCTTTGGATGTTCCGCTGTCCCACATGCTTCGCGAAGTAAGCGATCGCGTGGCCGTCGCAGAAGGTGTCGCAGTTCCGGACACCGTTCCGCAGGAATTCTCTCAGCGTTATGGTCGCGATCTGGATCTCACGGATGACTTCCCGCAGGGGATGCTCTCCGGAGCCCGGTAACCGTTCCACTAGATTCATGAGAAAGATCCCCAGCCACAGGCTGGGGACCTTTCTTGTTTATTGCTCGTGATGCTCTTGGAGGCTGCGCCTGGGAGGTGCGCCTCGAACGGCCCTGCTGCGGCTCGGACGGCCGCGGCGGGGCAGGCTGCGCCTCGAACGGCCTGCTGCGGCTCAGACGGCCTCGGGCCGGTCCTCCAGGCCTGCTTCGGGCTCCCTGACGTTGAGCACGCCATCGCCGTAAATGGCGTTGAGGCGGCCCATGTAGTCGGCGAGTGTCTGGACGTCCTCCACTGGCCATTCACCAAGGCGTTCACGGAACACCTGCCGGCGTGCATCCTGAACCTGATGCATTTTGTCTTCGCCCTTTTCCGTCAACCGGATGGACTGGGCCCTGCCGTCCTGGGGATCCGCCTCTTTGTAGACCAGTCCGATGCTTTCCAGGAACGCAATCTGACGGCTCACGGAAGGCTTTCCCACACCGATGCACGTTGCAAGGTCTGTTAGCCGGATGGGTCCTTCCCTGCGGATCACGGTGAGGAGGCCGTAGGCAGCAGGTTCCATGTCAGGGTGGACCTGACGGGAGAGCTGATGGGAGATCGAACGGGCCCGGCGCCAGAGCAGGCTCAGTTGGTGTTCCACCTGCTGAAGGGCGTCGTCCACGGCGGCGTCTGCAGCGTCGCCTGGCGCAGCCGGACCGGGCATGCTCTGGAGAGGATTGCTCATGGCAACCATTCTAGAGTCCGCTGCCATGAGAGACTCTATCGGTGAGGGCAAGTGACTTTTGGCGATTGATGGACGACGAATTCGGGGCAGGATATTCCCGTGTCCTGGCCAACTCCCTGGTTCTCGCGGGCGTGGGCGGGCGGACGGCAGTAGAGGCTTTGGCTTCGGGCTATCAACCGCGGGAAGTGTGGTTGGCCGTATGCGAGGTTCAGGACGTTCCACCCGAGCGAAGGCTGGGCAGGGACATCAAGCCGGCGTCCAACTGAGCGCACCGTGATCTGCACGGGTATTGCCGGGCAGGACACGCCGAGGCATTCATTCGAATATCTGTTCGGATGGGGATATGCTCCTGAAAGAGGAAAATTGATCCTGAAAGACGTATCCGAGGCATCCCGGCTGACCTGTTTATCCACATAGCAGGGGTTGGCTTGTAAAAATGTCAGGGCGCCGTAATAGCGTCTGACATGACAGGAAAGCGGCCTTTCAGGCCACTCCACAGCGAGAAAGCATCAGAGGTGTGAACCATGGCGGCAGCCCCGGATCGTGAGAAGGCGCTCGAAGCAGCGCTTGCGCAGATCGACAAGCAGTTCGGTAAAGGCTCAATCATGCGTCTGGGTGATGACACCCGGGCACCGATTGAGGTCATTCCCACCGGCTCCATTGCATTGGATGTCGCCCTTGGTATTGGTGGCCTGCCCCGTGGTCGCGTCGTGGAAATCTACGGCCCTGAATCGTCGGGTAAAACCACCGTGGCACTTCACGCCGTGGCTAACGCGCAGCGCGCTGGAGGCATTGCGGCTTTCATCGACGCCGAGCATGCGCTGGACCCTGACTATGCCGCTAAATTGGGCGTGGATACCGATGCGCTCCTGGTCTCCCAGCCGGATACCGGTGAGCAGGCGCTGGAGATCATGGACATGCTGGTGGGTTCCGGCTCACTGGACATCGTGGTGATCGACTCCGTGGCCGCCCTTGTGCCCCGCGCGGAAATCGAAGGCGAAATGGGCGACTCCCACGTGGGCCTCCAGGCTCGCCTCATGAGCCAGGCGCTGCGTAAGATCACTGGACGCTTGAGCCAGACCAAGACCACCGCCATCTTCATCAACCAGTTGCGCGAAAAGATCGGTGTCTTCTTCGGATCCCCTGAAACCACCACCGGTGGTAAGGCCCTGAAGTTCTACGCGTCCGTGCGAATCGATGTTCGCCGCATCCAGACCCTGAAGGAAGGTGCGGACTCCGTGGGTAACCGCACCAAGGCCAAGATCGTCAAGAACAAGATGGCCCCGCCCTTCAAGATCGCCGAGTTCGACATCATCTACGGTCAGGGCATCTCCCGTGAGGGCGGCATTATTGACATGGGTGTTGAGCACGGCATCATCAAGAAGTCCGGCTCCTGGTTCACTTACGACGGCGATCAACTGGGCCAGGGCATGGAGAACTCGCGTCGCTTCCTGCGTGACAACCCGGAGCTTGCTCAGGAACTGGAGCGCCTGATCAAGGAAAAGCTCGGCGTGGGCGTGATCAAGGCTGAGGAAGATTCTCCGAAGTTGAAGGCCGTTGACGGCTAGGAAAGGGCCTGATCCGGATTCTTCCGTACCGGCCGATTCCGAGCCTGATCCCGCATCCGTGGCGCGTGCCATCGTCCTGCGACAATTGACGATGGCGCCGCGGAGCCGGCTGCAGCTGTCCCGGAAGTTGGCTGAACGGAACGTACCCCAGGATGTGGCTGAGGCCGTCTTGAATCGCTTCGAGGAAGTTCAGCTGATTGATGACGCTGAGTTTGCCCGGATGTGGGTCCGCAGCCGTTCGCAAAGCAAAAAGCTTGCGAAGGGGGCTATCCGGCGTGAACTTGCGGACAAAGGAATCGAGCTGGATGCGGCTGAAGAAGCCCTCTCGCAGCTAAGTGACCAGGACGAGGAATCTGCCGCCCGGGAACTGGTCCAACGTAAGTTGCGCCCCAGTATGGATCTGACTGATCGCGCGGAACGGGATAAGTACACCCGCCGGTTGGCGTCCATGCTGGCACGGAAGGGTTACGCGCCGTCGCTCGCGTTCAGGATAGTCGGTGAGGTGCTGGCAGAAGCCGGTACCCTTGAGTAGTGAGTTTGACCATTCCTTCCCCCTCAGCTGCCACCTCTCCGTCCATCGCGCCGCTCGATGCTGTTGAGCCCAAGACGTACCAGGTCCGTACCTTCGGCTGCCAAATGAACGTCCATGACTCAGAACGCATGGCAGGACTTCTAGAGGAAGCCGGTTACGTGCCGGCTGACGGTGAAGTGGCAGACGTAGTGGTTTTCAATACCTGTGCCGTTCGTGAAAATGCAGATAACAAACTCTACGGAAACCTCGGCCAGCTGCGGCAAGTCAAAGAGGCTAATCCCACCATGCAGATTGCCGTTGGCGGGTGCCTGGCCCAGAAGGACCGCGAAACCATCGTCAAGAAGGCCCCATGGGTCGATGCGGTGTTCGGTACCCATAACGTAGGGGCGCTGCCTGCGCTGCTTAACCGGGCCCGGCACAATAACGAGGCACAACTGGAGATCCTCGAATCACTGGACGTGTTCCCCTCCACGCTCCCTACCAAGCGCGATTCCGTGTATGCAGGGTGGGTCTCCATCTCCGTTGGTTGCAACAACACCTGCACGTTCTGCATTGTGCCTTCGCTGCGTGGCAAGGAGAAGGACCGGCGTCCCGGCGAGATCCTGGCGGAAATCCAGGCTTTGGTCGCTGACGGAGCTGTTGAGGTCACGCTGCTTGGCCAGAATGTGAATTCCTACGGCGTGGAGTTCGGTGACCGCCAAGCCTTCTCCAAGCTCCTGCGTGCTTGTGGCGAAATCGAAGGCCTGGAGCGTGTCCGCTTCACCAGTCCTCACCCCGCGGCGTTCACCGATGACGTCATCGATGCCATGGCGGAGACGCATAACGCCATGCCACAGTTGCACATGCCGTTGCAGTCCGGCTCAGACAAGGTGCTGAAGGACATGCGCCGTTCCTACCGTTCCAGTAAATTCCTGGGGATCTTGGACAAGGTCCGTGAGCGCATACCCCACGCCGCGATCACCACGGATATTATTGTCGGTTTCCCGGGCGAGACCGAGGAAGACTTTCAGGCCACCCTGGACGTCGTGGAGAAATCGCGCTTCGCGTCCGCTTTCACCTTCCAGTACTCCAAGCGTCCGGGGACGCCGGCTGCTGAGCTCCCGGACCAACTTCCCAAAGCCGTGGTTCAGGAGCGGTACGAACGCCTCACGGCCCTGCAGGACCGCATTGCGGCAGAGGAGAACCGTAAGCAGCTCGGCCGCCAGGTGGAAGTACTCGTGACGGCACAGTCAGGACGAAAAGCCGGCGAAACCCATCGACTCTCCGGCCGCTCCAAGGACCAAAGGCTGGTGCACTTCTCCGTGCCGGAGGGTGCGGAGCCCCCGCGTCCCGGTGACTTCGTCACAGTGACCATCACTGAGGCTGCGGCCTTCCACTTGGTAGCTGACCCCGAAACTGCACAGGACTACGTTCTCCGCCGCTCCCGTGCAGGTGATGCTTGGGATCGTTCGCAGGCTGATTCCTGTGGAGTCCCAGTATCAGGAGCAGCGCCAGGGAAGTCGGGTGTGTCCTTGGGCATGCCGGCCCTGCCTGCTCGTCGCGCCTAGCCCCGATACGCGGGATCGTATGTCGCCTAACAGCCCTGAGTTCTTCCCGCCCGTCATTGCAGTTGTTGGCCCCACGGGTTCTGGTAAGTCGGATCTTGGGGTGAACCTCGCCCTGGCTTTGGACGGTGAAGTGGTCAATGCCGACGCTTTGCAGTTTTACCGCGGAATGGACATCGGAACGGCAAAGATCACCGTGGAGGAGCGCAAAGGCGTTGCGCATCACCTACTGGACATCATGGACGTCACCCAGGAAGCCAGCGTTGCTGACTTCCAAAATGATTGCCGCGCCGCCATTGCAGAGATCCATTCCCGCGGGAAGCGAGCCATCCTGGTGGGCGGTTCCGGTCTGTATGTTCGCGCTGCCTTGGATGTTCTGGAGTTTCCAGGAACCGATCCCCAACTCCGTAAAAACCTGGAAGAGGAACTTGAAGCGTCCGGGCTTGCACCACTGCGGGCCCGCCTGGAGGCCGTGGATCCCGTCTCAGCCGCCCGCTTGGGGGACGCCCGGCGCGTGATCCGCGCCTTGGAGGTACACGGCCTCACCGGACGGCCCTTCAGTTCTTTCATGCCCAAGCGCGAGTACTTCCAGCCCGCAGTCCAAATAGGCCTTGAGGTGGATCGGGAGCAGCTGCGGCAGCGCCTGGCATTGAGGGTCCACCGGATGGTGGACGAAGGTCTTCAACAGGAAGTTCAAGGACTGGACGCCCTCGGTTTGCGGACAGGTAAAACAGCGTCGCGGGCTTTGGGTTATGCCCAGTTCCTGAAAGTCCTGGACGGCACCATGACTCCTGATGCAGCCGCTGAGGAAACCATCGTGGCCACCCGCCAGTTCGCCCGGCGCCAACTGACGTGGTTCAGGGCTGATCCACGCATTACGTGGTTGGATTGGCAGGATCCGAAACTGGTTGGCAGTGCAGTTCAAGCGATTCTGGCGGGCGAACAGTAGCGCAATTTCGGGGCGAACAGTGGTGGAAGGTAGCCTAGGTTCATGGATGAAACCGCTGCAATTCCCGTCCGTCAGCCCGCACTTGCGGATGCTCCGGTGACACTTTCCACACTCACCGGCCTGGCGTTTTCAAAGGGCCATGGAACGGGCAACGACTTCGTCCTAATCGCCGATCCGGGCGACGCCCACGAGATCACTGCCGAGCATGTGGCTCAGTTGTGCAACCGTCATACGGGCATTGGGGGCGACGGCCTCATCAGGGCGGTCCCATCCCGCTTCCTTCCTGAAGGCAGGGCTGTCCTGGAACAGGATCCGGGGGCAGACTGGTTCATGGACTACCGCAACGGCGACGGCTCCCTTTCCGAAATGTGCGGCAATGGAGTGCGTGTATTCGTCCACTTCCTCATTGCTGAAGGCTTGGTGGATCTGGGGCCCGGTCAGACTCTTTCCATTGGCACCCGCGGTGGGGTGAAGAAGGTTGTCAGGACAGCCAACGGCTATGCCGTGGACATGGGACCGTGGGAGTTCATCTTCCCGGACGAGGCCAGGAGCAAGGCCATGGATGCGCTGGTGAGTGCTGACGGCTTGGAAGTGGCAAGGCCCGGGCTTTCAGTCAGCATGGGAAACCCTCACACGGTGGTGGCCCTGGCTGAGCTCAGTGAGCTCTCAGCTACCCAGTTGTTCAAAGTCCCCGTGGTGGATCCAAAACCTGTCAACGGAACCAACGTTGAGTTCGTGGTTCCCGCCGAACCTTTGGTGGAGGAAGGAGTGGGAACCATCACCATGCGGGTACACGAGCGCGGTGTGGGGGAGACTCAGTCCTGTGGAACCGGCGCGTGCGCCGCGGCCGTCGCGATTCGTCACTGGGCAGGGGAGTCCGCGCCCAACGACTGGCACGTCAACGTACCGGGCGGCGTCGTGGCGGTTAAGTTCTTCCCCGGTGCAGGTGGGCGCGAGCACGTCGAACTCAGCGGCCCCGCCGTGATTGTTGCTACCGGGACGCTTTCCTGACCCGAATGATCCTGAATGTCTTGGACGTGCTTTCGCGGGTGACCGTGTAGGCACTGTCCAATTCCCCAGCGAGCCAGCGTTGAAGCGAGTCAGAGCCCAGGTTCTTCTGAACCACTAACCAGGCATTGCCACCGGGCGCCAACCGCGGCAGCCACGTCAGCAAGAGCGAGTGCAGTTCATCTTTGCCGATCCTGATCGGCGGGTTAGACCAGATGGTGTCGAATTCGACGTCGGGGTCTACTTCGTGGGGCAGGCTTGCGGTGACGTTGCTGAGGCCAAGCGCAGCTGCGTTCTCGTTGGTCAGGGTGATGCAACGCTCATTGACGTCAACTGCATGGACCTGGGCATGAGGAGCCATCAGGCCCAACGTGAGGGCAATAGGACCCCAGCCACAGCCGATGTCCAACAGATGCCCCTGTGGCGACGGCGGGGGAACTTCAGCGAAAAGTACCGCTGTGCCTTTGTCCACGCCGTCGGGACTGAAGATACCCGAGGAGGTCTGCAGCCGCCGTGTGGCTCCAGCAAGGTCGACCGTCAGTGGCTTGCGCGTGAATGGTCCGGCGGGTTGGGCAGTGAAATAGTGTGCAGACTCCATAATTTGCCAGATTAGTGGGCGATCGTCAGCTTGGGAAACTGCCTTGGTCCCTGACAGGTTTGACAGGCCTGCTAAAGTGGAAGGCATGTTCTTGATCTTTGAGTAATCAGCCTGGACGTCTGGAAAATCAGGCGTTCACTGGCACCGCCCGCGACGCAAGCCCGGTTTCGCATCTCGCGTATACCCGGCTATTCCGCCCGGCAGGTCCCCAAGGCTCCGTCCGTTGTTCCTTCATGGACCCGGACACTCTGAAGATCAAGTCCGTTCAATTGCAGTCACCGCCGTTTAAAGGGCGGCCTGCGTTGGTACTGGCGAAGAATCCTCGTAACGCCTCAAAGACCCTCCTGCGGAACCCACGCCACAATTACGGAAGCCGCCGCCCTGATAAAGGTGGCCGCTCAGCACTCAGGAGGCCCTTTTGGCCGAAGCCCGTCAGCCCAGCGCGAAGAGCGCCCCATCGAGCACCAAACAGCACTATTCTGGAATTGCCGAACAGTCTAAGGAGACCATGACCACCCAGAAGCACTCCGGATCCGATTCCGACGCCCAGGATATGAGTCCTGAACAAATCCAGGCCGTGATCGACCGGATTCTTTCCAAGGATGTACCCACGCCGGCATCCGAGGACAATGACGCAAATGGCGTGTTCGGCAAGGCCCAGGCGATTTCCACGCTGGACCAGGAGCACAGTGCCTACGACGGCGATCAGGAAGATCTCGCCGAGAGGCGTGCACTTCGCCGTACCGCCGGACTGTCCACCGAACTGGAGGACGTCACCGAGGTCGAATACCGCCAATTGCGCCTTGAGCGCGTCGTGCTGGCAGGCCTGTGGACTGAAGGAACTCTGGCGGATGCGGAGAACTCTCTCCGGGAACTTGCCGCGCTGGCTGAAACCGCCGGGTCCGAGGTACTGGACGGACTGGTTCAGCGCCGTCAAAAGCCGGACCCCGGGACATTCTTGGGCTCGGGAAAGGCGCAGGAACTCAAGGACATTGTGGCCGCCACCGGTGCGGACACTGTGGTGGTGGACACCGAGCTCGCCCCTTCGCAGCGCCGTGGACTTGAGGACATCGTCAAGGTCAAGGTCGTTGACCGCACCACGTTGATCCTGGACATCTTTGCCCAGCACGCCAAAAGCCGGGAAGGCAAGGCACAGGTTGAACTCGCACAGCTGGAGTACCTGCTTCCAAGGCTCCGCGGTTGGGGTGACTCCATGTCCCGCCAGGCCGGTGGCCAGGTGGGTGGGGCAGGTGCCGGCATGGGCTCGCGTGGTCCAGGTGAAACCAAGATCGAACTCGACCGTAGGCGGATCCGTACACGCATGGCCAAGCTGCGCCGCGAAATCGCGGCCATGAAGCCTGCGCGCGAGACCAAACGGGCCAACCGCCGTCGTAATGCAGTTCCTTCCGTGGCGATCGCAGGTTACACCAACGCCGGCAAGTCGTCCCTGCTCAACCGCCTCACAGATGCCGGGGTCTTGGTGGAGAACGCCCTGTTCGCGACCCTCGATCCCACGGTTCGTAAAGCACAGACGCCGGACGGAATCGGATACACCCTTGCAGACACTGTCGGGTTCGTTCGTTCACTTCCCACGCAACTGATTGAGGCTTTTCGGTCCACCCTGGAAGAGGTTGCGGACGCGGACCTGATCCTCCATGTTGTGGACGCATCCCACCCTGACCCTGAGGGGCAGATTGCCGCTGTCAGGTCAGTCTTTACTGAGGTGGATGCCCGCAAGGTTCCCGAAATCATCGTCCTCAACAAGGTTGATGTTGCGGATCCCTTCGTGGTGGAACGCCTGAAGCAAAAAGAGCCTCGACACGCGGTGGTCTCCACCCGGACAGGCCAGGGAATAGCGGAACTTCTGGAAGACATCAGCAGGTCCATTCCCCGGCCGGGAGTACGCCTTGAGTTGCTCATTCCCTACGAGCGTGGGGAAATGATCAACAAGCTGCACAATTCCGACTCGGAGATCCTCAGCCTTGAGCACGAGGAAAACGGGACCCGCGTGGTTGTCATGGTGCGTGAAGGACTGGCCGCCGAGCTGGAGTCATTCGTCAGTAATGGTTGAGAAGGTGGCGGCGGACGCTGTCGAGTCGGTGGGCGAGAAAGTAACCCTCGAGTTGTTGGACCGGGCTGTTGCCGGCATGGGCGGACAAAGCCGCGACGGTCAACACGAAATGGCCAAACATGTTGCCCGGGCCATAGAGACCGGGGAGCATCTGCTGGTTCAAGCGGGAACGGGAACAGGTAAGTCCTTGGCTTACCTGATCCCGTTGATCGCCCATTCCATGGACAGCAACAAGCCCACACTGGTGTCCACCGCCACCTTGGCCCTTCAGACGCAGATTGTTGGACGGGACCTTCCCCGGCTGCTGAAAACCATCAACCCTGCACTGGAGCGCCCTGTGAACGTGGCCCTGGTCAAGGGCAGGGCCAATTATGTGTGCCTGCAAAAACTTGAAGGTGGGTTCCCCAGCGAGGAACCGTCCGAGGGGCAGTTGTTTTCCTTGGGGGAGGACACCAGCGTTCCCCACTTCTCCGCAACGATGGGGGGACCGCAATCCCAGCTTGGCAAGGAAGTGGTGCGCCTGAGGGAATGGGCGGAGAAGACCACCACCGGAGACCGCGACGAACTCATGCCAGGCGTCACTGACAGGGCCTGGCGGCAAGTATCCGTCACGTCAATGGAGTGCCTGGGTGCCCAGAAGTGTCCGGTGGCTGAAGAATGCTTCAGCGAACTGGCCCGATCCAGAGCAGCTGAGGCTGACGTCGTGGTCACCAACCATGCCATGCTGGCCGTGAGCGCCTTTGAAGGGCTGGCTGTACTTCCCGAGTACGACGTCGTGGTGGTAGACGAGGCGCACGAGCTTCAGGACAGGGTCACCGGTGCAGTTTCCGGGCAGTTGTCCGTGGCCATGGTCCATGCTGCCGCATCAAGTGCCCGCAAGCATACGGCCATCACAGTTGACGCCCTCAATGCCGCAGCGGACCGCCTGGACATGGCCATAGCCGGCGTGCCCAATGGCTTGGTGCCCAACGGCCTGAACGACGAACAGCTCGATTGCCTGGACCAATTACGCGATGCCACCCGCGCAGCGCTCTCGGATTCGAAGACGGATTCCTCGAACGCCGTGGACGGTGGACGGCAGCTCGCCCGTTCCCGGCTCATGCTCATTTTGGAACTGTGCGAGCGGATGCTGGCGGCCAAGGAGAACCGCGAAGTGGTGTGGTTCTCCCGGAACAGCACTTTCGACCCCCAGCAGGGATACGCTCAGCCGGACGAGACAGCTCCTGCTTTGATCAACATTGCCCCGCTCAGCGTGGCAGGACGACTCCGGGAAGGACTCTTTGCCGGCCACACAGTGGTTTTGACATCAGCCACTCTGGCCATCGGCTCGGCCTTCGAGCCCGCGGCCGGCGGACTGGGCCTCATTGGCGACGGTGCACCGAGTTGGACCGGGATCGACGTTGGATCGCCCTTCGACTATCCAAGACAAGGTGTCCTCTATGTGGCCAAGCATTTGCCCAAGCCAGGCCGTGGTACCTCGCCTGAGGCCCTGGACGAGCTGGAAGACCTCATCCGCGCCTCCGGCGGCGGAGCGCTTTGCCTGTTCTCCTCGAGGCGGGCAGCAGAAGAAGCCGCTGATGCCATGAGGCTCCGTTTGGACGTGGATATTCTCTGCCAAGGCGAGTCCACCATGGCGGCCCTCGTGAAGCAATTCGCGGACGAGCCCGACACCTGCCTCTTCGGAACCATGTCCCTGTGGCAGGGAGTTGATGTTCCGGGTGGTTCCTGCCGGCTGGTGGTGATCGACCGCATCCCGTTCCCACGTCCGGACGATCCCCTCATGACCGCAAGATCCCGGGCCGTAGCCCAATCAGGCGGGAACGGATTCATGGCCGTTTCAGCGACTCACGCGGCGATTCGGCTGGCGCAGGGTGCAGGGCGCCTCATTCGATCCACAGGAGACAAAGGCGTGGTCGCTGTGCTCGACTCAAGGCTCTCTACAGAACGGTACGGGGGATTCCTGAGGGCAGCCCTGCCGCCGTTCTGGGCCACCACGGACCGGAAAGTTGTGCGTGGGGTCCTTGAGCGTCTGGGCTCGGTTAAAGACGCTTAGTTAGAGTGGGTGCCGGGCGTCGCCATAAGACGGGGCTAGAGCGACCGGAGGACCGAGACGACCTTGCCCATAATGGTTGCTTGATCACCCAGAATGGGCTCGTACTGGGTGTTCTGGGGTAGCAACCAGGTGTGGCCGTCCCGTTGCCGGAAGGTCTTCACGGTAGCTTCGTCATCCAGCAGGGCAGCAACGATGTCACCGTTGATGGCATCGTTTTGGCGCCGCACTACCACCCAGTCGCCGTCGCAAATAGCGGCGTCGATCATTGAATCGCCAGCCACCTTCAGCATGAACAGCTCGCCATGCCCCACGAGTTGCCGTGGGAGCGCAAGGACGTCCTCAACCGTTTGGTCAGCCAGGATGGGACCACCGGCGGCAATACGTCCCACCAAGGGGACCATGGCGGTATCACTGGCGCTGGCAAGTTCGGTGACGGCAAGGCCGCCGGTGCTGCGGAGAGTGGTGGGGGCCTCCACGCCGGGTATGGGGCCGCCATCAAGGGTCAGAGGCATGAGCACTTCCATGGCGCGGGGGCGCTTGGGGTCCCTGCGCAGATAGCCGAGCTTCTCCAGTTGGGATAGCTGGTGAGTGACGCTGGAAAGGCTTGCAAGGCCCACGGTGTCGCCGATTTCCCGCATGCTGGGCGGGTAGCCGTTGTCATTGACGGACCGCTGGATGGTTTCCAGAATTTTTTTCTGCCGGACAGTCAGGCTCTTGGGACTCTTTTGAGGCTGTTGGCTCCGCAGGGGTGCCCCGCCGCCTGTGGCTTTCGCTGCCATGTTCGCCAATGCCTTTCCATTCAGCCCGATTCGAGCCCGGGGTTCCAGGGCCTGCAAAAAATGTCAGACCCTCCTGATGCACTACAACAGTGCTGTTTCTTCACTCAAACGTAGGGCAGGCACAGGCGTTTATCAAACATTTGTTCTAGCGAGTCTCGACACCGTTCGTTGATAAGTGCTAAAAATGTCATAGCAAGGTTCGAATATGTGTTCTATAAACCTGATGTTGATGATGGATGTTCGAACAAAGCGTTCGAACATCCGGCTCAGCAGGGGAACGCAAAGAATTGGCCGCCAGGCTCCGGGCACCCCGGAGCATGGCAATAGCTCAGAAGGGCTCAGCTCATGTCCGCAGTAACTACGTTCGCTGATTTCCGCACCACCCAGGCTCCCGCTCGCCTGCGTCTGACCCGTCGGGGTCGCATCGTTTTCTTCGGCATTCCGGCCATGCTCGTGGTGGCGGTGCTGCTGAGCCTTGCTGGCTTCATCAATTCCCCTGCCAAAGCCTCGGACTCGCAGTCGCAACTTCGTCCACCCGTTGCGGTTACCGTCACCGTCCAGCCGGGTCAGTCCCTCTGGGGCATCGCCGGTGCAGCCGCGCCCGAGCGGGATCCCCGGGACGTCATCGCCGAGATCATCCAGCTGAACGACCTCCGCGGTGGCCGCATCCTGCCAGGCCAGCAGCTGTTCGTTCCCGCCAACTGATTTAACTGCAGCGGTCTCCGGACCCGTGCGCTGGCGTCATAGTTAGTAGCCAGCGCGGCCGCCCCTTAAACTGGGTTGGTGAGTGACCAGCTTGAGCGACTTGACCGACTTCCCCTCCGGACCAACCTGCGTGGACTGAGCCCTTATGGCGCTCCGCAGCTTGATGTCCCCATCCTGCTCAACGTCAACGAGAACACTCATGGCGTTCCGGCGGATGTACAGGCGGCTATCACCGAGGCGGTCGCGGCTGCAGTTACGGGTCTGAACCGATACCCGGACCGGGAATTTACCGAGCTTCGTGAAGCATTGGCCGAATATCTGGGCCATGGACTGTCGCCGGACAACATCTGGGCTGCCAACGGTTCCAATGAAGTCCTTCAGCAAATTCTCCAGGCCTTCGGTGGCCCCGGACGCAAGGCACTCGGATTTCCTCCCACGTATTCCATGTACCCCCTGCTCGCGAGCGGCACGGACACTGAGTACGTCCGGGGAGTCCGGGCGGAGGACTACGGATTGGACGCCCAATCCGCCGCTGCCCAGGTTCGGGAAACCGGAGCCAACATTGTGTTCCTATGCTCACCCAACAACCCCACAGGTACGGGCCTAAGCCTCGAGGTGGTCGAGGCCGTTTACGAGGCTGGCGAAGCCAGCCAAGCCATTGTGATCGTGGACGAGGCTTATCACGAGTTCGCTCACGACAACACGCCCAGCGCGCTGACCCTTCTACCGGGCCGTGAGCGGCTGATCGTCTCACGCACCATGAGCAAGGCCTTCGCCCTTGCCGGTGCCAGGCTCGGCTACATGGCTGCGGCTCCCGAAGTTACCGACGCCATCCGGCTGGTTCGTCTCCCGTACCACCTCTCTGCCGTGACTCAAGCAACTGCCCTCGCTGCCCTGAGGCACAGGGAAGCCCTCATGGCCGACGTCGAGGACATCAAGGTTCAACGCGACCGTATTGTTACGGAGCTGCTGAGAATGGGACTCAAGCCCGCCGCGTCCGATTCGAACTACGTGTTCTTCGGCGGACTCGAGGAGCCACACGTGATCTGGCAGGGTCTGCTGGACGCTGGTGTGTTGATTCGCGACGTCGGCATCCCCGGGCATTTGCGCGTCACGGCTGGAACCGAGCCGGAAACAACGGCGTTCCTTGAGGCGCTGGAAGCCTTGCTGGACGGTACGGCGCCACACCGCGCCTAGACTTGTTCCTAGACCCAACCCACCCTCCGTGTATAAGGACGTCCCAATGAGCGAAACCGGCGCCACGCCGACCGCTGCCCGCACCGCGCGCATGGAGCGCACCACCAGTGAGTCTTCGGTCCTGGTGGAGATCAACCTGGACGGTTCAGGTATCTCGGACATCAGCACGTCCGTTCCGTTCTATGACCACATGCTGACGGCCCTGTGCAAGCACTCCCTGATTGACATGACCGTCAAGGCCACGGGCGACACCCACATTGACGCACACCACACGGTGGAAGACGTAGCAATTACCTTTGGTGAGGTCCTTCGCACCGCTCTGGGTAACAAAGCGGGCATCCGCAGGTTTGGTGAAGCAACGGTTCCATTGGATGAAGCTTTGGCGCATGCGGTAGTGGATGTTTCAGGACGTCCTTATCTGGTTCATGGTGGTGAGCCGGCCGGTCAGGAGTACCACCTCATCGGCGGTCACTTCACGGGCTCGCTCACCCGGCACGTCTTTGAGGCGATCACGCTCCACGCCGGAATCTGCCTCCACATGAACGTTTTGGCTGGACGGGACCCGCACCACATCGTGGAGGCTCAGTTCAAGGCCTTCGCGCGTGCACTCAGGGCAGCAGTGGAGTCCGATCCCCGGGTGGAGGGCATACCGTCCACCAAGGGCGCACTATGAGCGGGCAGGTTTTGAAAGACGGCGCAGTGGCTGACGCTGCGGCTTCGGTAAAGCCGGAATCTCCGGAAGGCAAACCCACAGTCACCGTCCTGGATTATGGATCCGGCAACGTCCGGTCCGCCGTGCGCGCCCTTGAACGCGCCGGCGCCCACGTGGTGCTCAGCTCCAAGCCTGAAGATGTGCTCAATGCTGACGGTTTGTTGGTGCCCGGAGTGGGTGCCTTTGAGACTGTGATGAAGGAACTCAAGTCCGTTGATGCCATCCGCATGATTGGACGACGGGTTGCCGGTGGCCGTCCCGTGCTGGCAATTTGCGTGGGATTGCAGGTCCTCTTCGAAGCCGGTGTTGAGCATGGCACCGAATCTGAAGGTATGGCCGAGTGGCCGGGCAAGGTTGAGCTTTTGCCTGCCCCGGTTGTGCCACACATGGGCTGGAACACCGTGGATGTCCCGGAAGGGTCCAAGTTGTTCGCCGGAGTGGAAGGGGAACGCTTCTATTTCGTTCACTCTTACGGTGTACAGGAGTGGAATTTCGACGTCGTTCAGCCCCGCATGGCTCCTCCGATGGTGACGTGGTCCGAGCACGGTGCGCGCTTCATTGCCGCCGTGGAAAACGGACCGCTCTGCGCGACGCAGTTCCACCCCGAGAAATCGGGAGATGCCGGAGCCCGGCTCTTGCGGAATTGGGTGGACAGTCTCCGAAAGCCTTCGCCGGAAGCACCCGGAAGCGGTGCCGCCTAGATGTGGTGGTCGGTAATACTGATGGGCCTTGCCGGTCTGTTGGTGGGTGGGGGTATTTCCTTCCATCAGCAGAAGAAACCCCGGTGGGTCTCTATTTCCTTCTACGTCCTGGCCGCCATGTCCCTCCTGGCCGCCTACCTTTTGACGCTGGGCAACTGAACCAGTCGCCCAACTACTGCCTCGCCATTTTCGAACCTCAAGGACACTCATGACCTCCTCAGCCCAGTCCGTTTTGGAACTGCTGCCCGCCGTAGACATTGTTGATGGCCAGGCAGTCCGCCTCCTGCAGGGAGAAGCCGGCTCGGAAACCAGTTACGGAACACCACTGGAAGCTGCCTTGAACTGGCAGGAAGCCGGTGCCGAGTGGGTGCACATGGTGGACCTTGACGCTGCCTTTGGGCGTGGTGACAACGCGGCTCTCATCAGTGAAGTTGTCTCGCAACTCACGGTAAAAGTAGAGCTCTCCGGCGGATTGCGGGATGACGAGTCCCTGGAGCGTGCCTTGGAGTTGGGGGTTGCCCGCGTGAACCTTGGAACCGCAGCGTTGGAAAATCCTGAGTGGACCCGGCGGGCCATTGAGCGCTTTGGCGACCAAATCGCCGTCGGCCTTGATGTCCGCGGCACAACCCTCGCCGGACGCGGTTGGACCAAGGAGGGCGGTGACCTCTGGGAGGTTCTTGCCCGCCTTGAAGATGCAGGCTGCGCCCGCTATGTAGTGACGGACGTGACCAAGGACGGAACGCTTCAAGGCCCCAACGTGGAGCTCCTTCGCCAGATGGTTGAGAAGACCGGCAAGCCAGTGGTCGCTTCCGGTGGGATCTCCAGTTTGGAGGACCTCCGGGTTCTGCGTGAACTGGTACCGCTCGGTGTTGAGGGCGCGATCGTGGGCAAGGCGCTCTATGCAGGTGCCTTCACTTTGCCCGAGGCTCTGGATGTTGCCGGGCGCCGCTGATGCCTCACAACGACGCTCACCAACACGGAGATCACGAGCACGGAGATCAAAGCCAGGCCAGGCGTGAGCTTCCAGGCCACATAGCGGCAGCATTGGCCGGCGCCGGGGGAGCTACAGACTCTGCCGGCCAGCCCTGGTCCGGGAGGAGCCTTAATGGCGAGGATGCCAGGATCCACAACTTTGAAGACGACGACGGTTCGGCAGACTCTGGTTACCTCGCTGCCATAGCGGCGCTGATCAACGGAACCGGGGGCGAAGCGGAGGTGGTGGCCTCCCTGGCTACCGCGCGCGTGTTTGTTCCGGTGATTGCCCAGCTGGCGGAAGAAGCCGAGGGCGTGGACGGCCTGCACGCTGACAAGCAAGCAGATATGGCATTGGTCACACTCAAGGCTCCCGATGGGCGGACGGCCATGCCGGTGTTCACCTCTGCATCTGCCCTTGAAGCGTGGCATTCCGAGGCGCGACCCGTAGCCGTCTACGCCGCCCGCGCAGCGCTTTCCGCAGTTTCGGAGGGCGCGCAGTTGTTGGTGATGGACCCCGGCTCGGACTTCGCCTTTGTTGTGCGCCGCCCGGCCATGTGGGCCCTTGCCCAGCAGAAGAACTGGACGCCGTCATACCTTGATGATCAACTGGAGTCAGCTCTCGCTTCAACGGCCTCGCCCTTTGGCACTGTTCGTCGGCTCCAGACGCAGCCCGGCGGCGGCGTTGCGTCGGTGACGGCCGATGGCCGCCAAGTATTCGGCGGCGGTGCAGGGCCGGAACTACGTGTGGTGCTTTACCTTGAAGACGGGCTCGACGCCGCGGCTGTGCAGACGCTCGTTGCCCAGCTGAACCAGGCTTGGGCGGGGATGGAATCCTTTGCCGAGGGCGTTGATTCCATGGAAGTAAAACTGCAGCGCGCAGCACAGGAGCCCGCGCGGTATTAATGGCGGTTCCGGTACCTCGGGGCAGCCCTGGGGAACAAGAGGAATTAGCCAGTGAACTTTGCTCTCTATCAAGAGATGCTGTCCATCCGCCCTGTCAGGCGCCTGCTGATAGTGGGCATGATTGCCCGTATTCCGCATTCGGCGGCCGGCGTGCTCCTTACCCTGCACATAGTGCTGACCCTTGGCCAGGGCTACGCTGCGGCCGGTGCGGCTGCTGCTGTCATGACGATCGGTATTGCGCTCGGCGCTCCTTGGCGGGGCCGCCGGGTGGACATGGTTGGCCTCCGGAAGGCCTTGATTCCCTCGGTTGTCTCGGAAACCGTCATCTGGTCCATAGTCCCGCACGTCTCGTATGAGTGGCTGTTGCCGCTGGTTTTCGTTGGCGGGCTGTTCACCCTGCCCATCTTTAGCGTTGTCCGGCAGTCTTTGGGTGTCATGGTTGATGGCGAACAGCGCCGTTCGGCTTTTGCCCTGGATTCCATTGCCACCGAGTTGGTGTTCATGATCGGGCCGGCAGTAGGTGCAATCGTTGCCACCAGCGGCTTCTCGGCTATCGGCCTCACTGCCGTGGGCGTCTCCGTCTCCGTTGCCGGGCTCTTTCTCATGTGGTTCAACCCGCCCACCCGTAGTGAAGTGGTGTGCAGCCCCCAGGAGTCCTCGGACCGGGCTGCCGCCGACCTTGCTGCTGCGGAGGCGGCCATGGTGGCATCGGCACCGGCCCATGTTCAGGAGGCGGCCTCGGAGATGGCGGCTTCTACTTCCCGGACAGCAGCACTGAGAAGCCGGGTTGCCAGGAACTTCACGTGGTTCACGGTCTCCGTTGCGGCACTTTTCACGGTGGCTGCCGGTTCGGGCATGGTCCTTAGCGGTTCCGACGTCAGCATCGTGGGGTTGCTGGAACGTGGTGGCCACCAGAATGAAATTGGAATCGTGTTCTTCTTCTGGTGCGCGGCATCGGTGGTGGGTGGCCTCATCTACGGGTCAATGAAGCGGTCCATTTCGCCCATGCTCCTGCTGCTGGGAATGGCTGCCTTGACCATCCCCATGGGTTTCGCCCAGGACACGTGGACGCTTGCCTTTTTGTCCCTTTTGCCAGGTCTCCTGTGCGCACCGGTTCTGTCCGCTTCCTCGGAGAAAGTTGCTGACCTGGTTGAGGAGGAGCGGCGCGGTGAAGCCATGGGTTGGTACGGCTCTGCTTTGACCGCCGGCGTGGCGCTCGGCGCTCCTCTGGCCGGTGTCTTCATCGACACCGTTGGACCTTCCGGTGGGTTCGCTGCGGTGGGAATTGCAGGTGTGGTCCTGTGCGCTGCCGGACTCATCCTGACCTCCATGCGCCGGCGGGCAGCAAGGGTCTGAAAACGCGGTCAGGAACACCCGCGAGTCAAACCGGTGATGTTTAGAAGCATGCAGGTCTAAAAGCACAACAGACGACGACGGCGGGCCGACCCTGTGGTCGACCCGCCGTGGCCGGATACTTGCTTTAGCCGGAGCTAGTTCACCGGTCCGGTGAACTTTTCGCCCGGGCCCTTGCCTGGGGCGTCGGGGATCAGTGAAGCTTCGCGGAAAGCCAACTGCAGGGAGCGAAGGCCATCGCGCAACGGGCCGGCGTGTTGTGAGCCGATCTCCGGAGCTGCCGCGGAGACCAAACCGGCCAGGGCCGTAATCAGCTTGCGTGCCTCGTCCAGGTCCTTGAGGTCCTCGGCATTGGGGTCATCGGCCAAGCCGACCTTGACCGCAGCCGCGCTCATGAGGTGGACGGCTCCGGTGGTGATAACTTCCACGGCCGGAACTTCGGCGATGTCGCGAATCTGCTGGGATACCCCAGCGTCAGTGGCCGGAGTGGCGTCCTCGCCGTAGGAGTTGCGGGAATTACTGTCTTCAGTGCTCATACTGGTAAGCTTGTCACAGACCGACTGAAACTCGTTATTCCTTGATTTCATGGCATTAGGCATGGAATCCATCAGCAGTAATGGTTCCGCTGAGTGCAACGTGCGCTTGGCGGGATATTTCTGTAGAATTGTTTTTCAGTTTGCAAGCGGAGTTCTCTCCCACCCGCGTCAGCCGTTCCCTTCGGGGACAGGATCCCTTTTCGGGACAAGAGGTTGCCGGGTACCTGGTCGGACATTTTTGGAGGCATGGCCTTCAGAAGTGCGCAGTTCCCCAATGGGGGAGTGCAGCCGATCTTCGAGGCCTTCGATTGCACCAGCAATTGGGGGCCTTCTCTATTTGCCGGTGACATCACCACAACCACAGGAGCTTTAACATTAGCGAGCCAAGAATCAATGAGCGTATCCGCGTCCCCGAGGTGCGGTTGGTCGGTCCTGCCGGCGAACAGGTAGGAATTGTCCGCATCGAGGACGCCTTGCGTCTTGCTGCAGAGTCCGATCTCGATCTCGTTGAAGTTGCCCCGCAGGCAAAGCCTCCTGTTTGCAAGTTGATGGACTTCGGTAAGTACAAGTACGAGGCCGCCGTGAAGGCCCGCGAAGCCCGCAAGAACCAGACCAACACGGTTCTCAAGGAAATTCGCTTCCGCCTGAAGATCGACAAGCACGACTACGAAACCAAGCGCGGACACGCACTTCGCTTCCTGGGCGCTGGCGACAAAGTCAAGGCCATGATTCAGTTCCGTGGCCGTGAGCAGCAGCGCCCCGAGATGGGTATCCGCCTGTTGCAGCGCTTCGCTGAAGACGTTGCCGAGGTTGGCATCATCGAGTCCAGCCCGCGCATCGATGGCCGCAACATGGTCATGGTGATCGGACCGTTGAAGAACAAGGCTGAGGCAAAGGCCGAAGCCCGCCGCGCTACCCAGCGTGCCGAAGCCAAGGCACAGAATGAAGCCAAGGCATCCGGACGCGTTGACACCAAGGGCGAGCAGGCTCCGTTGACTCAGAGCCTCGCTGATCTCCTTCCCGAAGGATTCAAGGTCACTGAAGAGGAGCCCACACAGGAAACTGTTGAAGCCCCCGAGGCTGAGGCAGCGGTGGCTGAGGAAGCACCCGCAGTTGAGGAATCCGCCGTTGAAGAGGCTCCGGTAGCTGAAAAAGCACCGGTAGCTGAAAAAGCACCGGTAGCTGAGGAAGCTCCGGTGGTTGAGGAAGCACCTGCTCCGGTTGCTGAAAAAGCACCCGTAGTTGAGGCACCTGCAGCTAAGGCAGCTCCCGCTCCGGCAAAGGCTGCACCGGCACCAAAGGTTGCACCCGTAGCGGCAGCGCCTAAGCCGGTTGTTCCGGCCGCCGCGCCGAAGCCGGCAGTTCCTTCGGCTCCGAAGCCTGTCGCTAAGCCGGCAGCTCCCAAGCCGGCAGCTCGGCCCGCGGCCCCCAAGGCTGCGCCCAAGCCCGCATCACGCAAGACCAACTAGTTCAACGCCGCGGAGGCCTTGCCTCCAACGGCAAGCAACCAGCATGCCGGCCCTTGTAGGCCGGCTGCGCGAAAGAATCGCGGACTCGTCCGTGGATACGTAAGGAGATCGGTTCCCATGCCGAAGATGAAGACCCACAGCGGTGCTAAGAAGCGCTTCAAGCTGACCGGCACCGGCAAGCTGAAGCGTCAGCAGGCCAACCGCCGTCACTACCTGGAGCACAAGTCCTCCAGGCTGACCCGTCGCCTTGCCGGCGACAAGCTCGTCTTCAAGGGCGATGCCAAGGTCATCAAGAAGATGCTCGGCGTCTAAGTTCCAAGTTCTTTGGTTACTGCCATCCGGTAGGAACCGACTACACCAAAAGCCTTCTCAGGCCGGCCGGGTTTCCGGCAGTAGCAGCTTGGGATAAAGATTTCTGAAGGAGTACGCACGTGGCACGTGTGAAGCGGGCGGTAAACGCCCACAAGAAGCGCCGGGTTGTCCTTGAACGCGCAAAGGGTTACCGCGGTCAGCGTTCGCGCCTTTACCGTAAGGCAAAAGAGCAGCTGCTGCACTCGTTTGTGTACAGCTACGGCGACCGCCGCAAGAAGAAGGGCGACTTCCGTCGCCTCTGGATCCAGCGTATTAACGCTGCATCCCGCGCCAACGGCCTCACCTACAACCGTCTGATCCAGGGCCTCAAGGCTGCTGAGGTTGAGGTTGACCGCCGCATGCTGGCCGAGCTGGCCGTGTCCGACGCCAACGCTTTCGCCGCTCTGGTGAACATTGCCAAGGCTGCCCTTCCCGCTGACACCTCGGCACCTGCTGCCGCTGCAGTTGCTGCACCGAAGGCTGCCAAGGTTGCTCCGGCCGCTGCCACCGCAACGCCCGTCAAGGCTGTTGTTTCTGAGAAGCCTGCTATCGACGGCGCAGTTGCTGCTGATGGCGACGAGGCCCCGGAAGGCTACGCCATCAAGGGCAACGCTGAGTCCAAGAAGTACCACGTTCCGGGTTCCACCTGGTACAACACCACTGCCGCTGAGTACTGGTTCTCCACGGTTGAGGCTGCAAAGGCTGCCGGCTTTGAGCCTGCAGGTGGCGAAGCTCGCCAGCAGATCAAGAACTAGTCGCAACTGCCACTAAAGTTCTTTATATGAACGAAACCGGGCGCCCGCAAGACTTTCCGATGACCAACCCCCGAGCTGATCGGGTGAGGGACGTCGCCAAGCTTGCCGGGCGCCCGGCGCGTTTAAAGCGCGGACGGTTCCTTGCAGAGGGACCTCAAGCGGTGCGTGAGGCGTTGACCCTGCACCGTGAGCGGGCGGCGGCCGGGGGGCCCGCCGTCGTGCATGAAGTTTTTGCCAGTGAAGCGTGCCTTGACCGTCTTCCTGAACTTGCCGACCTCGCGCAGGGCACCCTGCTTCGGCTTGCCAGTGACGAGGTCCTTGCCGCCATGGCGGACACGGTCAACCCGCAGGGCATTGTTGCCGTGTGCAGCTTTGTGGACGTCAGCCTGGATTCAGTGCTCGACGCCGGTCCCCGCCTGATTGCGGTCATGTGCCAGGTGCGTGACCCCGGCAATGCCGGCACCGTGCTGCGTGCGGCAGATGCCGCAGGGGCCGATGCCGTGGTCCTTACAGGCTCCAGCGTGGACATCTACAACCCCAAGGCTGTCAGGTCCACTGCGGGCTCGCTCTTCCACCTGCCTGTGGTACTGGGCGCGGACGTTGAAGGTCTTGTTGCGCAGTGCCGGAAGCGCGGTATCGGAGTCCTGGCTGCTGACGGTTATGGAACCGTTAATCTGGACAGGTTGCAGGATGAGAATGCGGCGCGCAGGTTAGGCAAGGCGTCGGTGGCCTCGGACTACGCCCTGGAGTCACCTACTGCGTGGTTGTTTGGAAATGAGGCACAGGGGTTGTCCGAGTCTGAGTTGTTGTTGGCGGATCACCGGGTAGCTGTACCCGTATACGGAGCCGCTGAGAGCCTGAACCTGGGCACGGCAGCTACGGTGTGCCTCTACGCCAGTGCGCGTTCCCAGCAGGGCGCCAGGGCTGAAGAGGTTACGCTCTAGTGGCTGGAGGAGGCGGCAGCAAGGCGATCGTGGCAGCCCTGGCTGCCAACCTCTCCATTGCGGTCCTGAAATTCCTGGCCTTCTTCCTGACGGCGTCATCGTCCATGCTCGCGGAAGCCATCCACTCCGTTGCTGATTCCGGCAACCAGGTCCTCCTCCTGGTGGGCGGCAAGCGCGCCAAACGGGCTGCCAGTCCCGAGCACCCTTTCGGATACGGCCGCGAGCGTTACATCTATGCGTTCATCGTTTCCATCGTGCTGTTCAGCGTGGGCGGCCTCTTTGCGCTGTATGAGGCCTGGGAGAAGTTCCAGGACCCGCACGGTATTGAAGGGATCTTCTGGTGGGTTCCTTTGGCCGTCCTGGTGGGCGCCATCCTGGCTGAATCCTTTTCGTTCCGCACCGCAATCATTGAGTCGAACCACACGCGCGGCAAGCAATCCTGGGTCAAGTTCGTCCGTAACGCCAAGCAGCCGGAACTGCCTGTCATCCTTCTTGAAGATTTTGGCGCATTGCTGGGCCTGACGTTCGCTCTCTTCGGCGTGGGTATGACCCTTGTGACCGGCAACGGCATATGGGATGCGCTCGGCACGGCAATGATCGGCTTGCTCTTGGTGGCCATCGCGGTGATCCTGGCGCTCGAAACCAAATCGCTGCTGTTGGGCGAGTCTGCCACGAAAGAGGACGTGCTCCGCATTACCAAGGCCTTGGAAGCTGACGGAACACGCATCATCCACTTGAAGACCATGCACTTGGGACCTGAAGAGCTCCTAGTAGCTGCCAAAATTTCCGTTCACGCCTCTGAGACTGGTCAGCAGATTGCCAATGGAATTGACGACGCCGAGCGGCGGATCCGCGATGCCGTCCCAATCGCACGGGTCATCTATCTTGAGCCTGACATAGAGCGGGCCCAAGCTAAGTCTTAAGGTTTACCGCTGCTTTAAAGCAGGAATGGCTCCGCATCAGCGGAGCCATTCCTCGTTTAACTGCCTTGAACTGTCTTCGGCTGCCTTCAACTGCCGATCAAGAGGCCAAAGGTCTCCTGCGTTCGACGAAGCCGCTCAAGAGTGCCACTCCCAAACCAAGGATGGCCAGGACTGCGCCGACCAGCGCCGGAGCTACGTACCCCCAGCCCCAGGCGATGACCGTGCCTCCGAGGAAGGCGCCCAAGGCGTTGGCGATATTGAGAGCTGAATGGTTCAGCGAGGAGGCCAGGGACGCAGCTCCCGGTGCTGCGTCTAGCAGGCGGGTTTGCAGGGCCGGTGTCAGCATGGACCCGACTCCGCCCACCACGAAAGCCATGATGAAGGCAGCCCATGCCCAGTGCGCTGCTATCGCGTAAACCACCAACGCGGCCGCGATTCCCGGCATGACCCAATAAATGGTGCCCATGACTGACTTGTCCGCGATGCGGCCGCCAATGACGTTTCCCACCACCATGCCTAGCCCATACAGTGCTACCACCAGGGGTATGAGGCTTTCCGGGATTCCGGCCACGGAGGTCATGGTGTGGGCGATGTAGGTGTACACCGCGAAGAACCCGCCGAAGCCGATGATCCCGATCAGCAAAGCGAGCCATACCTGTAGCCGCTTCAAGGCACCGAGCTCACGCCGGATGCTGGCATCCGGGTGGGCCGCCTCAAAGGGGACGAACTTCCACACCAAGGCAACGGTCAGCAGACCGATTGCGCCAACCATGACAAAGAGAAGGCGCCAGCCAAAGCTCTGTCCCACCCAGGTTGCCAGGGGCACGCCAATGACGTTCGAAACAGTGAGGCCTGCCATCACCATGGAAATTGCCCAGCCGCGCTTGGTCGGCGCCACCAAGCCCGCAGCAATAACAGCTGCCACACCGAAGAAAGCTCCGTGGGGGAGGCCGGACGCGAATCGGGACAGCAGCATGAAGCCGTAGTCGGGGGCGATGAAGGACGTCAGGTTAGCCAGGGAAAGGAACAGCATCAGGCCCAAGGCAAGGTGTTTCTTGGGAAGCTTGGCTCCGAATGCTGCAAAGATAGGTGCCCCGATAACCACCCCCAACGCATAAGCCGAAATGAGGTTGCCCGCCTCTGGCGTGCTAACACCCAGCCCCTCCTCGATTTCCTTCAGGAGGCCCATCATGGCGAACTCGGTGGTCCCAATGGCAAAGCCGCCCATGGCCAGCGCCAGGATGGCCAGGCCAAGGTGGCGTTGGGCTGCTTTCGCAGTGGCGGGTGGGGACACAGTGGTAGTCATAAGCCTGTTTCTGGAGGGGCCACATGGGCTGGGAGAATGCGGAGAAAATCCGATAACAAGTTTAGTCCCGGGACGGCGAGTTGGCGTCGCAATGTGACACTCGCCATGGAGTCATGCGCCTTAGACTGATTCGGTGACTGCACTGATCAACGTCGTAGGCGCTGCCGTCGTCGACTCCTTGGAAGCTCCCACCCGCCTGCTGGCCGCGCGCCGCTCAGCACCACCTCAATTCGCGGGAATGTGGGAATTCCCTGGAGGCAAAATAGAGCCCGGAGAGACCGCTGAGGCCGCCTTGCACCGCGAGTTGGCCGAGGAACTCGGGATTGAAGTTCGGCTGGGGCAGGAGCTGAGGTCCGGTCAGGCTGAGGGATGGCCGCTTAATGAACGGGCGGTGATGCGAGTGTGGTTCGCTGAATTGACCGAAGGTGAGCCCCTACCGCTGGAAGATCATGACCAACTGCGTTGGGTCCGGCTGAACGGCACTGATGAAGCTCTTGATCTTCCTTGGATACCTGCTGACTTCCCGATTGTCCGGGCGTTGTTGGATAGTGTGGCCGCGCCCGCCTGAGCGCGGCAGGTTTTGCCTGCATTAGCTGGCGACGTCAGGGCCCTCTGGAAGCGAAGACTGCAGGTCAGAAAAGCGGCTGTTGGCCCGGGAGGGCGGCGTTTCCTGCTTCAGGGTTTGGGGCGGTGGCAGTGGAGTGCCGGGCATTTCGGTGGCTAAAGCCGGAGGTGCCTGTGAAGCCGTACTTGGCTTTGAAGTAACTGATCCTGCCCGTCAGCCATGTGCGGTATTCCTTGGAAGCATAGGAGCCCTGGCCATAAAGCCTGCGGTACTTGCCCACGAGTTCGGGGTGCTGAGCGGCCAACCACTTCATGTACCACTCGCGGGTGCCAGGCTTGAGGTAGAGGGCCCCGGCTGTCACACCCGTAGGCCCGGCCTTGGTCAGCTCAGCAAAAAGGGATTCGAGGGCCTCGTCCGAGTCCGTGAGCCACGGCAGGATAGGCATGGCCATGACCCCGCAGCCCAGCCCGGCGTCACGGAGCCGGGCTATGAGCTTCAGGCGGGCCCTGGGGGACGGTGTGCCAGGCTCGATGAGCTCGGCGAGTTCTTCATTGGTCATTGCCAGCGAAATGCCAAGGTCCACGGGAACCTGCGTTGCCGCATGCTTGAGCAGTGGAATATCCCGGGCCAGCAGTGTGCCTTTTGTCAGGATGGAGAAGGGCGTACCTGAGTCCGCAAGAGCCCGGATGATCCCGGGCATGAGGGCGTAACGCCCTTCGGCCCTTTGATAAGGGTCAGTGTTGGTGCCGAGGGCTACCTGGGGCCGTTCCCACGAGGGCTTGGCCAGTTCTTTGCGGAGAACTTCGGCGGCATTGATCTTTACTACCACCTGTGAATCGAAGTCCCTGCCGGCGTCGAATTCCAGGTAGGTATGGCTTTTGCGGGCGAAGCAGTAGACGCACGCATGACTGCAGCCACGGTAGGGGTTCACAGTCCATTCGAAGGGCATAGCGGAACCCGAAGGCACCTTGTTGAGCACTGACTTTGCGGTGACCTCATGGAAGGTGACTCCGGAGAATTCGGGTGTGGAGACGGAACGCACAAGCCCGGTCAGCGGCAGCAAGGCATCCATGGCCGGGGCAGGGCTTGGTGCCGTGGTGCCGCTGTGATTGACCGATCCACGAGTAGGTGAAAGTGCTTGTGCGTCCCATCTCATGAACTCCATTCGAATGTATGTTCGAATGAATGTCAAGGCCTCCGCATCCGCCGGCGGTGCCGGAGCTTGCTAGGGTTGGCCCATGATTCTGCTGACAGGCTTTGAACCCTTCGGCGAGGACGCCGTGAATCCGTCATGGTTAGCCGTTCAGAGGGCGGGAGAGATGCTCGCCAATGAGGGCATTAGCGTTGAAACCGTGGAGTTGCCCTGCGTCTTTGGCGAATCAGCAGTGGTACTCACCGACGCCGTCAATCGTCTGAACCCGGAGATCGTTCTCTGTGCGGGTTTGGCCGGAGGGCGTGAGCGGATTTCCTTGGAACGGGTGGCCATCAACTGCGATGACGCCCGAATACCGGACAACAAAGGCCAGCGCCCTATCGATGAAGAGGTGATCCCGGGCGGACCAGCGGCGTACTTCTCAAGCCTGCCCATTAAGGCTGCGCTCAGGAGTCTCCAGATCGCAGGAATCAGGGGAGAAATCTCGCAATCCGCAGGTACGTATGTCTGCAATCACCTTTTCTATGCCTTGATGCATTGCCTCGCTTCCAGGCCGGAGAGCCGGGGCGGGTTTGTCCACGTGCCCTACCTGCCGGATCAGCTCCCGGAAGGCAGCTCAACACCCTCCATGGCCTTGGACGCGATGGCCGAAGGGCTTGCCGTCATTGTGCGGACAGCCCTGCATGTCCGGGTCGATGCGAAATTCCCGGCCGGAACCATTAGTTAGACCAGCTCCCACTTCACCGTAATGCTTGCCGTCACTGAGGACTCTCCGGCTTCCACGGGCATTGCCTCTGCGCTGAAGGAAGCCCGCACCATTGAACCCATGGGAACAGGGGCCCCACCCAGCGACTCCTGGGCAATGGAAACCACCTGACCAAGGGTGGCCGAAGCCAGGGAAGCGTAGTGCTCGGCGCGGGCCACGGCATCCCGCCAAGCGGCCTCCTGTGCCTGGGCGGTAACGGTGGATGAGTTCGCGAAGCCCTGCTCGATCCCATTGATCCGGATGTCATCTCCGCCGGCAGTAACCGCAGCGGCAATGGCAGCAGAAGCGTCGGATTGGGAGCGGATGCCCACCTGCAGATTGGTGGAAGCCACATAGGCTGTCACCTTCTGGCCTTGTCCTTCCACCCAGACCAGATCTGCCCGCAGGTTTAACCCGCTTGTTCGAAGGTCTCCGTCCGAAACTCCTGCATCCCGCAGGCTTGCCGCAACAGCGTTGGCCGCCTTTCCGGCGTCGTCATAGGCCTCAGCGGCTGTGGCGCGGCGCGTTTCAACTCCAAGCGTGAGCGTCACCAAGTCAGGAACGGCCTTGGCGCTCGCGATCCCGGTAACGGTGATGGTTCGTTTCATGCTCAAGCCTCGATTCGTTGGCCGGCGGGGTTGCCCTGCCGGTGATGGGTATCAACGTAGCCGCCGGCCACGAGTCCGGCCTGCCTTTCGAAGAAATTCCTGGACCCCGGGTTCCCGCTTCTCAGCATGGACCAAGCGGCAGCGACGCCGTAAAGGGCAAGGAAAGGAAGCCCGAGGCAATATGCGTACTGGGTACTGTGCCGTTCCTCATGCCCCAAGAGCACCGTGTTTGTTCCCGCAACGCCCTGCGGTGCACGGTACAGGATGACGTTTCCCAGGGTGAAAGCGCCTGCGTGAGGAAGTTTCCAGTGATAATCGGCCGCGATGACAAGACCGCGCGGGCCGCGGGTAATGCCACAACCGGATGCGGCTGCCACCACCAACCCCAAAGGGGTGGAGAGGTTCAGGACGTTTGCGATCTGCCTCAAGCGTTGCGCGGGAGTCATGAAGCCATGCTAAGCCAGTCGCGGATGGCGCGGCATCGGTGGCGGGGATACGCTGAGCGGGCACCCGCCGGTGCCGCACTCACATTTGGGGGAAGAGGGAAAATGAACGTGAAACGCGCCTTTGGCGTTGTTGGAGTGCTGGTTGCACTTCTGTTGGCTTTGACGGGTTGCGTCAAACTCAACATGTCCGTGAAAGTCAACAATGAAAACAGTGTGGACTACGAAGTGGTTTACGCAATCCAAAAATCCGTCCTGGGAGATAAGACCTTCGACGAATTCATGGAGACGAACGGCACCGGAAGCCAAGGGATGGACATCCCTGACGGTGCCACCGTAGTGGACTACGAGGATGAGAAGTACAAAGGCAAACGGATCACCGCCGCCAATCTGGACCCTGCCAAACTCGCCGAGACCTCCGGGTCCGAGAACCCCTTCGAACTGAAACGGGACGGGGACTTCTACGTCATCTCCATGGGGGGAGTGGCCGGTGCTGACAGTGGCGACGCATCATCCGCCGCCATGGCAAAATCCATGTTCGACGAAGCCTCCGTCAAATTCACCTTCCCGGGCAAGGTGGTGGAAGCAAAAGGCGCCACCGTTGATGGCAACACGGCCACCTTTGACATGCTCTCCGTCAACGAGTCCGTAGTCCAAGCCAAAGCTGAAGCCAGCGCGGGAATTCCGATGTGGATCATCTGGATCCTCATCGCGGTCCTGGTGGTGGCCGCCGCACTGGTTCTGCTGTTCGTTCTGTTGCGCAAGAGGTCAGCCAGGCAGGAGCCGGCGCTCGCCGGTGTAGCTCCATACGGACAGCCGCCATACGCACCTCACCCGGGCTATCAGGAGCAGCAAAACTACCCGGCCCAGCCGGGTGTGCAGTCGCAGCCGGGTGTCCAGCCACAGCCGGGTGTCCAGCCGCAGCCGGAGCAGCCGGCCCGGCACCCCCAGCAGGACTGGGCGGGGCAAGGGTATACGCCGGGCGCAGCGTCGGCGCCGCCGCAGCAGCCCACTCACCAGCAGCCTATTCAGCATAGGGGCCCCGAACACGCCGGCCCCGAGCAAACGGGCCCCGAACAGACGGGCCCCGAACACGCGGGCCCCGAGCAAACGGGCCCCGAGCACACAGGCCCCGAAAAGCCGGACCAAACACGCGGCGACGGCCGCGGTTAAATCCCGCGTGTGACGTTCAACTAGACTGAAGGGTAGTGCCTGCCGTCCGCGGCGAGTACTACCCTTTTGTTTTGCAGGCCAGCCTCGCCGGCCGCTCCCGACTCGTAGCTAAGAACAGTAGATGACTGACACTTTGCCAGGCGCTGCCATCCCGAATCCGCTGGATGAAGCCGCCATCACCGCCGCCGTCGAGGACGCTGTTGCAGCCATTGCTGCCGCCTCCTCCCTTGAAGAACTCAAGGCTGTCCGCCTCGCCCACACTGGGGAGAAGTCGCCCCTGAGCCTGGCCAACCGTGAAATCGGTGGGCTCGCCAAGGAACACAAGGCCGCGGCCGGTAAGCTCATGGGTTCCTCGCGAGGCCGCGTCAACCAGGCGCTCGCAGCACGAACAGCAGTTCTCGAGGCTGAGAACGACGCCCGCATCCTGGTCGAAGAGACAGTGGACGTCACGGCCGCACCGCGCCGGCGCCGGGCGGGCGCACGCCACCCGCTCTCCACCTTGCAGGACCGGGTATCGGACATTTTCGTGGGTATGGGCTGGGAGATCGCCGAAGGCCCCGAGGTTGAATCCGAGTGGTTCAACTTCGATGCCCTGAACTTCAAGCCGGACCACCCTGCGCGCGAAATGCAGGACACGTTCTTCGTGGAGCCTCCCGAAGCACACTTGCTCATGCGTACGCACACTTCGCCGGTACAGGTCCGTTCCATGCTGGAACGTGAAGTTCCCATCTATGTGCTGTGCCCGGGCAAGGTGTTCCGCACCGATGAGCTCGACGCCACGCACACACCGGTGTTCCACCAGTTCGAGGGCCTTGCAATCGACAAGAACCTCAGCATGGCGGACCTGCGCGGCACGTTGGAGCATTTTGCGCGCCAGATGTTCGGCGACGAAGCCTCCATCCGCCTGCGCCCCAACTACTTCCCCTTCACGGAGCCTTCCGCGGAGCTGGACATTTGGCACCCGGGTGCCAAGGGCGGTCCGCGTTGGATCGAATGGGGCGGCTGCGGCATGGTCAATCCCAACGTCCTCCGGGCCGCCGGCATCGATCCGGACATCTATTCAGGTTTCGCCTTCGGTATGGGCATTGAGCGCACGCTCATGTTCCGCAACGAGGTCGGCGACATGCGCGACATGATCGAAGGCGACGTACGATTCAGCGAGCACTTCGGGATGGAGATCTAACAGTGCGTATCCCACTTTCATGGCTGCGTGAATTCGCGCAGGTACCGGCCGATGCTTCGGCCGAAGACGTCATGGCTGACTTGGTCAAGGTCGGCTTTGAAGAAGAAGAAGTCCACCGTCCCACGGACGAGCTCACGGGCCCGGTTGTAGTGGGCCAGGTTCTGAGCTTGGTCAAGGAACCGCAGACCAACGGCAAGACCATCAACTGGTGCCAGGTTCGCGTTGTTCCGGAGGGTCAGGAGCAGACCCTTACGGGCGAGGGGATCGATCCCTCGGGCGTGCAGGGCATCATCTGCGGTGCGCACAACTTCGTGGAAGGGGACAAAGTTGTTGTCACCCTTCCCGGTGCTGTGCTGCCCGGAAACTTCCAGATCTCCGCCCGGAAGACTTACGGTCATCTGTCCGCTGGCATGATCGCTTCTGTCCGTGAGCTGGGCATCGGTGATGACCATGACGGCATCCTGGTCCTTTCCAGTATCGGGCTGGATCCGGAAATCGGCACTGACGCGATGGAACTGCTTGGTCTGTACGATCAGGCAGCGGAAATCAACGTCACGCCGGACCGCGGTTACGCTTTCTCCATCCGTGGTGTTGCCCGTGAATACGCCCACGCCACCGGGACCACCTTCGTGGACCCGGCGTCGAAGGTCACGGCTCCTGCTGCTTTGCAGGGCGGCTTCGGCGTTAAGCTGAACGACGACGCCCCTATTTACGGCAAGCCTGGTTGTGACCGGTTCGTGGCCCGCACGGTCCGTGGCGTGGATCCCTCGCGTCCCACCCCGCCGTGGATGTCCTCGCGCCTTCGCTTGGCGGGCATCCGTTCCATCTCGCTGCCGGTTGATATCTCCAACTACGTCATGCTTGAACTCGGCCAGCCGAACCACTGCTATGACCTGGATAAGCTCGTGGGCGGGATTGTGGTCCGCCGTGCCGTCGCGGGGGAGAAGATCACCACGCTCGACGCCAAAGAGCGCACCCTTGATGCCGAGGACCTGCTGATCACTGATGACTCCGGCGCTATTGGCATTGCCGGGGTGATGGGTGGGGCGCACACCGAGGTGTCCGATTCCACCACGAACATTCTGGTGGAAGCAGCGCACTTCGACGAAGTGTCGATCGCCCGCTCCCGCCGGCGCCACAAGCTGCCTTCCGAAGCCTCCAAGCGCTTCGAACGCGGAGTGGACTGGCACGTGGCTCACATTGCTGCCCAGCGCGTGGTGGACTTGCTCGTGGAACTGGCCGGTGGGGTCGCCGACGAGGCGGGAACCGACGTCGGAACCGCTCCGGACGCCGTGAACATCGAGTTGCCCGCAGAGTTCGCTTCCGCCCGTATCGGTATCGATTTCACCGAAGAGCAGATCACCACGTCCCTGGTGGACTTGGGCGCGACTGTGGAGACAACCGGCACCGGCTACCGTGTGACCGCTCCGAGCTGGCGCAACGATCTGGAAACCAAAGAAGACCTGTCCGAGGAAATTGCGCGGCTTGTTGGGTATGACAACATTCCTTCCACGCTGCCGGTGGCGCCTCCGGGCCGTGGCCTGAGCCGCAGCCAGCAGCAGAAGCGCCGGGTTGTCCAGGCGCTTGCTGACGCCGGACTTACTGAAGTCTTGTCTTATCCGTTCGTCTCCAAGGCAGCCAACGACACCTTTGGCGTTGCCGCTGAGGGTGCGGAACGTCCCGCCTTGAAACTCGCCAACCCGATCAGCGAGGAAAACGGCTACCTCCGTACCTCCATCCTGCCGGGATTGATCGACGTTGCACGCCGCAATCACTCCCGCGGTTTCCGCGACCTTGCACTGTATGAGGCAGGCTCGGTCTTCCTCCCGGATGAAACGCCGGGAACGGATTCCATCCCGCCACTGGGCGTGAAGCCTTCCGACGAGGTGCTGGATGCACTGTACGACGGCGTCCCGCACCAGCCGCTGCACATCGCCGCTGTCCTGACAGGACTCGATTCCCCGGCTGCGGCTACCCACACCCCGCGTCCCTGGGACTGGGCTGATGCGCTGGATGTTGCCCGCCTGATGGCAGATGTCGTGGGTGTGGAACTTGTCCTCAGCCAGGGAAGCCACCAGGCGTTCCACCCGGGCCGTGCGGCTCAGCTGGCACTGCGCAACGGCGACGTTGTGGGCTACGCCGGTGAACTCCACCCGAAGCTCCTGGCCGCCCATGACATGCCTGCCCGCTCCGTTGCAGTTGAAGTCAATGTGGAAGCGTTGTTCGAAGCTGCAGCAGACGTGATTGTGGCCAAGCACATTTCCGGATTCCCCGTAGCGACGCAGGACGTTGCCCTGGTGGTCCCGCAGGACGTGCCGGCGGACCAGGTCCTGGCAGCGCTGCGTGAAGGCGCGGGGGAGCTCCTCGAGGACGTCTCACTGTTCGATGTGTACTCCGGTTCCGGTATCGAGGACGGCAAGAAGTCGCTGGCTTTCGGTCTTCGCTTCCGTGCTGAGGACCGCACTCTGACCGCTGATGAAGCGTCGGCGGCGCGTGCAGCAGCCGTTGCTGTTGCGGCCGAGCGGTTTGGTGCAGTCCAGCGCTAAACGCCAAGATATGGAGGGAATCCCCGGAACCTGATGGTTCCGGGGATTTTCTTTCTGAGATAAAGCTCCCAGCATCTTGACAGGATATTCATGCATGTATGACAGTTTTGTCATGCACATGTGAAGCATGTGTATCACATCCCTCGCACGGTTCACCTGAGCCGTCCCTTGAAAGGTACCCATGAAGAAGCAGAACGTTGCTTTGCTCGTCGGAGCTGCTGTTATGGCACTGACCTCTTCACTTGGTGGAGCCGCAGTAGCGTCAGAGCCGACGCCGCTGGCATCCACCTCGGACATCCAGCCGGTGTCCCACACGGTAGATAAGTCCCAGGTCTCAGGGTCTGCAGCATCCCCGCTGGCCGATAAGTACGTCATTGCAGCCCCTTCAAAGACCGGTGGCTTCTCCACGGACTCAGTCATAGGCGCCGACGGCCGGGTCAGGATTATCAACACCACAGCCGCGCCGAACCGATCGATTGTGCAGATCGAGTTCAACGGCGGCTACATCTGCTCCGGCGCGTTGATCTCTGATGACACTGTGTTGACTGCAGGCCACTGCGTCCATGAAGGGGGAACCGGTTCTACTGCCGATTACTCCTGGGGTGTAAAGGTGGCGCCGGGAAGGAACGGCTCCACAGACCCCTACGGGACCTGTGGTGCTACCCAGCTCCTGACGGACCAGCGCTGGATTGACTCAGCGAATACCAACGCCGACTGGGGCGTCATCAAGCTCGACTGCACCATCGGCAACACCACCGGTTGGCTCAATTACAGCGGTACCACCGCTAGCCTCACCGGCACCAGCGCCACGGTCCGGGGCTATCCGGGCGACAAGGCATTTGGCACCATGTGGTCCATGACCGGCGCCATCGAGAGCACCCAAACCGAGAAGGTGTTCTACAAGATGGACACGTACGGAGGCCAAAGTGGCGCTCCGGTCTACAACAGCTCCAACACCATCGTTGCGATCCACACCAACGGCGGCAGCTCCAACTCCGGTACCCGCATCACGCCCACCCTGGCGAATTACCTGACCTCGGTGAAATAGCCCGCTCGGGTTAATCCACCTACGAATGCTCCCCGCGGCACGTTCCAGGCCGCGGGGAGCATTCGTAAAGGCGGGCATGTACCATTGCTGGACATCGGCTGGCTACGGAAGGAATCAGGGTTGTGATGGATGACCCGGTGCTGGAGCTGCAGCGGCTCCCCGGCACCCCGAATCCCGGCACCCCGAACCCCAGCACCCCGAACCCCAGCACCCCCAGTCCTGGCGCCAGCCTTCAACTCCTCGGTCAGCCTGCCCTTGACCGTGCGTTCCGGTTCGCCCGCGCCGAGGACCGGGATGCGTTCGTGGCCGGCAGGATCGCGCTCCTGCATTTCGCCGCATCACTGCTCGAAGTGGATCCTGCTCGACTCGTTCCTGATTATCGCTGCCCGCAGTGCGGTCCCCACCAGGATCACGGCAGACCCGGGTTTATGCTCGACGGCGGCCCCGCACCGTTGGCGCTTAGCGCGTCCCGAGCGTCGGGCTGGGTGCTGCTGGCCGCCGTCGTGCACCCAATTGACGGGCTCCGGCTGGGAGTGGACCTTGAAGCGGTAGGCGCGGCGGCTTTCGAAGGCTTCGAAGACGTCGCGCTGACCGCAACCGAGAAACGCTTCCTGTCCACCCTCCCGGACCAGGAGCGAGATAGTCAGTGCGCCCGGCTGTGGGCACGCAAAGAGGCATGGCTGAAGATGACGGGCGAAGGCCTGCGGCACAACCCCGGCGATCTGGACGTGCTGGACCTACCAGGCCTGCGCGATGTCACGGACGTGGGGCTGCCTGATGGTTTGGTCGCGGCGCTGGCGCTTGGCTAACGTGAGGACGGCAGAGGAGGCAGTGCGCTCTCGTACAGCCAAGGCCGGAGAATCGACGCCGCATCAAAGCCCGGAATGAACGCGTTGGCGGCTGCGGTAAAAGATTCCGTGGAGACTGACCCGTGCCGGTTCAGCGCAGTCCAGTGCCGCAGGAAGCCAAAGAACGCCTCATCCCCGGCCGCCAGGCGCACCGCATGAACGGCAAGTGCACCGCGCTTGTACACGCGGTCATCGAACATCAACTCAGGGCCGGGGTCGCCCACCAGCAGGTCCTGGGGCCCGGCGTCGAGCCTTTTCCACGCGGCCGTTGCGCGCGCGGCAACAGTCATGGTCCGGGATTCTTCGGACCACAACCATTCGGCGTAGCAGGCGAAGCCTTCGTGGAGCCAGATGTCCTTCCAGCTGGTCACCGTCAGCGAATTGCCAAACCACTGATGGGAGAGTTCGTGGGCGATCAGGCGCTGCGAATCCCACGCGTCACGCATGTGGTTGCACCCAAAAATCGAGACCGTCTGTGCTTCAAGCGGAATTTCCAGCTCATCCTCGGTGACCACTGAGGTGTAGTCGGCAAACGGGTAGGGGCCAAAGCAGTCCTCGAACGTCCGCATCATGTCCGGCTGGCGGCGGAGGCCTTGCAACGCGTCCACGGCCATTTCGGGGGTGACTGCCACGAACTGGGGAACCCGGTGATGGGTGTCGTCAACGTGCAGCGGAACTTTGACGTAGCGGCCAATCTGCACAGTGGCGAGGTACGTGGCCATGGGTTCAGCCTGTTCGTACACCCAGGTTTCGCGGCTCGATTTACGCGTGTGGGAGACCAGCTTTCCGTTGCACACGGGACGGTAGTTGTCGTCCGTGGTCACGGAGATCAGGAAGCTGGACTTGTAACGGGGGTGGTCATTGCACGGGAACCAGGACGCTGCCCCGTTGGGTTGACCGGCCACCAGGACGCCGTCGTTCAATTCCTCCCAGCCCACATCCCCCCACAGGCCGCGACGGGGCTGGGGGTTGCCGTCGTAACGGATCTCTAATGAAAACTGCTGGCCCGGCTTGAGCGCCGAGGCTGGGTTCAGCACGAGGTGTTCGGCCCGGTGGCTGAACTTCTGGAGCTTCTTTCCGTCCAGCTGAACTTTGCTCGCCCGCAGCCCTACAAGATCTAGGACAATCTGAGCCGAGGATTCCAGGGCCGTGCAGTGCAGGACCGCCTTGCCGATCAGCTTGTTGCTGCCCAGCCTGACGTCAAGGTCCAGCTCGTACCTGTCCACGCGATAGCTGCTGCTGCCGTGGTTCAAGGCGTAGGGGTCTGCTTCGGTCATGGGAGTGGTGATTGGTACGGTCATGATCCGTCCAATCTACTTCAGGCGCGGAGCTTGTGCCGACGGGCCAACCCACGGGCTTACCGGGTTGCCCATCCAATACGTCCCGGCCGGGACGGTTTCGCCGCGCATGACCAACGACGCCGGACCAACAGTACCGCCGTCGCCAATACTGGCGGCGGGGAGGATGACGCCGTGGGGGCCCATGGTGGCGCCGTTGCCCAGTGTCACGGTGTCAAGGCTCATGACGCGGTCGTGGAAGAGGTGCGTCTGAACAACACAACCACGGTTGACGGTGGAGTTTTCACCCAGGGAAACGAGGTCGGCTTCGGGAAGCCAGTAGCTCTCACACCACGTTCCCCGTCCGATCTTGGCGCCGAGGCCGCGCAACCACCACACCAAAGCAGGAGTTCCGGCGGCGGAGCGGGCGAACCAGGGAGCGCTGACCATTTCGATGAAGGTGTCCACCACCTCGTTGCGCCAAATGAACGAGCTCCACAGGGGGTGTTCACCGGAGCGGATGGTCCCCACCAGCACCCACTTGGCCACGATGGAACTGATCGCGGCTACCGCACCGGCAGCCAACATGACCACCCCGCCCAGCGCGGCAGCAAGCCAGTAACCCCATCCCCGGGCGATCCAGTCCAGCACCAGCATCACGGCAACGGCGATTGCCACTGTGAGGACCACCGGTATCAAGCGGCACAATTCCCACAAAGCCCGGGCGATTTTCAGTTTCAGGGCCGGACGGAAGGTCCGGGTTTGATCGGCATCGACGGCGGTGCGGCGCAATCTCACGGGGGGACTGCCAAGCCATGACGTGCCTGATTTGGCCTTGGCGGGCGTTGCAGAGAGCACCGCGACGAGGGAGTTCTTGGGCACGTTGCGCCCGGCGGCGGTCATTCCTGAGTTGCCCAGGAAGGAGCGCTTTCCGATCTTGGCCGGAGCGATTTTCATCCACCCGCCGCCCAGCTCGTAGGAAGCCACCATGGTGTCGTCGGCCAGGAAGGCTCCGTCGCCGATGGTGGTCATCCTGGGAACCAGCAGGACTGTTGAGGCTTCCACATTTTTACCCACCTTGGCGCCCAGGAGACGTAGCCAAACGGGCGTGAAGAGGCTGGCGTAGATCGGGAAGAGCACGTCCCGCGCCATATCCAGCAGCCGTTCCGTGGCCCACACTTGCCAACCGATGCGGCTGCGGACCCGGTAGTACCCTTCCTTCAGGCCCAAGCCGAGGAGCCGGGCAACAATAAGGATGAGCACCAGGTTGCCGAAGAACCACGCCAGGGCCGCGAGGGGCAACGCCATGGCAATCTGGGGCAACGCCGGTTCCAAGGAGTCGTGGCCTTGAATGAACGCAAGAACCACCAGCGCGGCAGCGAAAGCCGAGACGTAGGGAATGAGAGCCAAGAGGGCTGAAGCGCCGGCGAAGGCTGCAAGCCAGAGGCGGTCCACCAAGGGCCGCCGGCTGAACGAATCGGGCCATTCATGCTTGGCCTTGCCACGGCGTTGAGCGGGGGACCCGGCTACCAGATGCCCGGCTTTTACCTTGCCCAGCACAGCCGAACCGGCATCTACATGCGCACCGGCGCCGATCGTAGTTCCCGGCATGAGGGTGCTTCGTGCACCCACCACCGCACCGGCTCCCACATGGATTTGGCCGATGTGCACAGAATCGCCGTCCACCCACCAACCGGAGAGATCCACTTCGGGTTCAATGTTCGCTCCGCTTCCCAAGGACAGCAGGCCCGTCACCGGGGGCAAGGAGTGGAGGTGGACGTCCCTTCCGATCTTCGCACCCAGAGCACGTGCGTAGTAGGGAACGAACGGGGCGCTGGCCAGGCCGATCGCCCCTGAAAGGTCCTGAATTTGTTCTGCGAGCCACAGGCGAAGATGCGTTTTGCCGGACCGGGGGTAGGTGCCGGGTTCAATCCGGCCAAGCAGCACCCTGGCGGCCAGGACTGAGATTGCCATGCGGCCCAAGGGGCTGACAAAGACCACCCAAGACGCAGCGATCCACCACCAGGAGACCACGGGAGCGGCAGCGAACCCGGCCAAGTCGGCCAGAAGCTTGTTGGCGGCCATGAGGTAGGTCAACCAACGCATGCCCACCAGAATGTGGAGCGGCACGCCCATGAGGACCTGGAAAATCTGCGACTTGACGGCAGTAGGACGGACCGTGCGTTCGGCAGCGGGGCCCGGCACGCCGCCGTCGGGAAGTGACTGCCGAGCCGTGTCGATCAGGGCGCCTACTCGGGGCGTGGCATAGATATCGGCCACGGTGATGGTGGGGTACCGGACTCGGAGAGCGGACACCAGCTGCGCCGCCGCCAACGAACCGCCGCCGTAGGCGAAGAAGTCTGCGTCCAAGGAGCTGACGGGACTGCCCAGCACCGATTCCCACTGCTCCACCACCCATCGGGCGTCATCGGGCAAGTTCAGCGGAGCGTTGCCTGCCTCGGTGGCCCCGGCACCTGCCAGCGGCCAGGGGAGTGCATGGCGATCCACTTTTCCGCTGGTCTTGGTGGGGAGCGAGTCAACCACGGTCAGCAACGGAATCAGCGCGGCAGGGAGGCTCTCTGCCAAGAGCCGGCGTGACTCGTCGGTGTCCAGCTCGACGCCCTCACCAGGAGCCAGGTATCCCACCAGGATCTGGTTGCCGGCGGCGGTTGTCTGAACGGCGGCCGCTGCACCTGCAACGCCGGGAAGGGACTGCAAAGCAGCGTCCACCTCGCCGAGCTCAATTCTCCGCCCGCCCAGTTTGACCTGTTCATCGGCGCGGCCCATGAAGATCAGGCCTTCCGCTTCATACCGCACCAAGTCTCCGGAACGGTAGGCGCGGTCCCAGGCCAGGGACGTCATGGGCGCATACTTCTCGGCGTCCTTGGCGGGATCGAGGTACCGTGCCAGCCCGACGCCGCCGATAATCAGTTCTCCAATGTCGCCTTCAGCCACTGGAACGCCCTGGGGATCGACCACGGCCAGGTCCCAACCGTCCAACGGGAGGCCGATCCTAACGGGGCCGGGTCCGCCCAAGGGAGCGGCGCACGCAACCACGGTGGCCTCTGTGGGCCCGTAGGTGTTCCAGACCTCGCGGCCGTCAACGGCAAGGCGTTGGGCGAGTTCCGGGGGGCAGGCTTCGCCCCCGAAAATGAGCAGGCGAACATTTTCCAGGGCTTCAGCGGGCCACAACGCAGCAAGGGTGGGCACGGTGGAAACAACGGTGATGCCGTGGTTGATGAGCCAAGGCCCCAAATCCATGCCCGTGCGAACCAGGGCTCGTGGTGCAGGAACCAGGCAAGCTCCGTGCCGCCACGCCAGCCACATCTCTTCGCAGGACGCGTCGAAGGCCACTGACAAGCCGGCCAGCACCCTGTCCTGGGGGCCGATGGGCTCGGCTTGGAGGAAGATCCGGGCTTCAGCGTCAACGAAAGCTGCAGAAGAACGGTGTTTGACGGCAACACCCTTGGGGGTCCCCGTGGAGCCGGACGTGAAAATAATCCAGGAGTCGTCATCCAACCCCGGTGAGGCCGGCAAGGAAACGGGCATCCGTGCCGGACCTGAAAGTTGCACGTCCAGTCCCGCTCCGATGACGGCACCAACTCTTGCCTCGCCGAAGACCAACTTGGCGCGTTCATCGGGATCGTCAGCATCCACCGGAACATAGGCCGCTCCGGCCATGAGGATTCCCAGGATGGCGATGTAAAGTTCGTTGGTCCCTGACGGGATGCGGACGCCGATTTTGTCTCCGCGGCCAATCCCTGCAGCGTTCAACGTAGCTGCGAACCGGCGGACGGCCTTGAGTAGCTCGGTGTAGCTCAATGACGTGTGGCCGTCATCCAATGCCGAAGCCTCCGGAAATGAGGTAGCGGTCTCTTCCAGGATGTCTACGAGGGTCCGCTCGGCGGGTGCTGCTGTGCCGCCCTGCATCTGGGGGCGGTAGGTGGTCAGGGCAGGCGTCTGCCCGGCCCCCAGGGGATGTTCTGTGCTCACGGGCTCAGCTTTCCGCAGAAAGGTGAACAAAAGGTGTCGCACGTTTCCTGTACGTCACATTTTGTTGCGCTGCTGTTCGCCTGTATGTCACCGGGAGTTGGGGAGCCGGGCATGGTGGCTAGGGAACCAGCAGGACTTTCCCGGTGGTCCGGCGGCCCTCCAGATCCCGGTGCGCCTGGGCTGCCTCGGCGAGCGGGTAGGTTGCCCCCACCCGTACAGAGAGCGTTCCGTTGGCGGCGGCGTCGAAAATCTCGGCAGAGCGCCACCTGCGCTCCTGGGCGTTCTGCACAAAGTGGCCCATGGTAGGCCTGGTCAAGGTGAGCGATCCTGCGGCATTCAGCCGTTGCGGGTCAAAAGGAGGCACCGGTCCGGAGGCAGCACCGAAGAGCACCATGGCGCCCCGGATGCGCAGGCTCCTCAGAGAATCATCAAAGGTGTCCTTGCCAACGCCGTCGTACACCACGTTGACGCCCTCGCCATTTGTCAGTTCCCGAACCCGATCAGCGAAACCGTCGTAGCGCAGGACCTCGTCCGCACCAGCTTGTGCGGAGAGATCGGCTTTCTCGTCCGAGGAGACAGTAGTGATGACGCGCGCGCCACGGGTCTTCAATAGCTGCGTGAGCAGGAGTCCAACCCCGCCGGCTCCAGCGTGGAGCAGAACGGTGTGCCCCGGTTCCACCCGGAAGGATGAGTTCATCAGGTAGTGGGCGGTAATGCCCTGCAGCGGTAAGGCCGCGGCGGTGTGGTCATCCACGCCGTCGGGGACCGGGAGTGCCTTGGCGGCCTCTACCAGTGCGAACTCTGCGTAGGTCCGGCTTCCCTCGGCCGTGGCAATGCGTTGGCCTACCTCGAATTCCTCAACGCCCTCGCCAACTGCCTCTACGGTGCCCGCGGCTTCAGCACCCGGAGTGAAGGGGTAGTCCACTTTGTACGCGCCACTGCGTTGGTAGGTCTCAATAAAGTTGACCCCGGCAGCTGCGACCTTGATCAACAGCTGGCCGGGGCCAGGCTTGGGTACATCCACAGATGAGTACTGGAGGACCTCCGGTCCTCCGGGCTGCTGTGCGACGATAGCGTGCGTCATGATGGCTCCTCACTCCGGGGCGGTCCTTCCGGTGCCCGGTTTCAGATTCCATCCTAGGGAGGTTGGGGCCTCCGGTGGTGAAAGCCTAGAAGCGTCCGTGCGTCGAAGCGACGGGGCAGTCAAAGCCGCGGCCCGCTGCCAGGCCTACTTCGTTGAGGTAACTGACCACGATCCCGTACGACTGCACCAACGTGGTCTCCGTGTAGGGGATGGAGTGTTTGGCGCAGAATTCCTTCACTATCCCAGCCGCCTTATGAAGGTGGGGCCGGGCCATATCTGGGAATAAGTGGTGCTCAACCTGACGGTTCAGCCCACCAAGGAGGAAGTCCATGAAACGTCCACCGGAGATGTTGCGTGAGGTCAGGATCTGGCGGTTGAGGAAGTCCACCCGGCTGTCCTTGGGGAGAACGGGCATGCCTTTGTGGTTGGGCGCGAACGAGGCGCCCATGTAGAAGCCGTACACCATGATCTGTACGCCAAGGAAGGCAAATGCCATGCCGATGGGCAGGAAAGTGAAGGCCAGGACCGGCAAGGCAGCGAGCCTGGTCACCAGGATGGGTGTTTCCACCCAGCGGTGACGGACTTTCTGCTTTCCGAAGACAAAGCGCAGGGAGTCGAACTGAAGGCTCAAGCCCAGGAGCGTCAGGAGCGGGAAGAAGAACCAGCCCTGCCTGCGGGTGAGGAACGCCAGGCGGCCTTTACGTTCGGCTGCAGCGTCTTCGTGGAACACCAAGGCGTTGTTCCGGATGTCCGGGTCCTTGGAGATGACGTTGGGGTGGTTGTGGTGGGCGCCGTGCTTCTGCTCCCACCAGGAGTAGCTGATGCCGGCTACCCCTGTGGCCAGGAGGCGGGCAGACCAGTCATTGGCCTTGCGCGAAGCGAAGATCTGCTTGTGGCCTGCCTCGTGGGCAAGGAAGCTGAGCTGCGTGCACAGGATTCCTACAGCAGCGGCGATCAGGAGTTGGTACCAGGATTCGCCGATCAGGGCGAAGCCCAGCCAAGTGCCTGCCATGAGCAGCACCAGGGCCACGAAGACCCAGATGTAAAAGCCGCTACGGCGTTCGAGGAGTCCGGCTGACTTGACGCTCTTGAGGAGCTCTGAGTAGCTCTGGACGACGGGATTGGGTTGAATTGCGCGAGCTTTGGGGCGCTCAGCGGTGGACGTGGGTGACATAAATGTGCCCCGTATCGCTAACGGGCAACGCTGCAGCCGACGTTCGGACTGCACGGTCTGGATCACCCTTCACTAAGCATACGGCCTATCGCCAAAATAATGAGACACATCACAACTGCATGCATAAATATCGGACAGCATGAATATTATTGCTGTACAGTGGAGTCATGACTATTTCTGTTGCCGTCTCCGGTGCCAGCGGCTACGCCGGGGGAGAAGTGCTGCGCCTGCTGGCGGGCCATCCGAACGTCACTATCGGTGCCATCACTGCCCACAGCAACGCCGGTTCCAGACTAGGTGAGTTGCAGCCGCATCTCCACGGTTTGGCCAGCCGGATTCTGGAAGAGACCACCGTTGAGAACCTTTCCGGTCATGACGTTGTGTTCCTGGCGTTGCCACATGGAGCGTCGGCAGAGCTCGCTGCGCAGCTGCCGGAAGGCACGGTAGTAATCGACGCCGGAGCAGACCACCGCTTGCAGGACGCCGCGGCATGGGAAAAGTTTTACGGCTCTGCCCACGCCGGCACCTGGCCTTACGGCCTTCCGGAACTTCCCGGTCAACGCGAAGCCCTTAAGGGGGCCACCCGCATCGCCGTCCCGGGGTGCTACCCCACCTCGTCCCTGCTGGCCTTGACGCCCGGGTTCGCCAGCAAGCTGCTCCTGACGGACGACGTCGTGATTGTGGCGGCCTCAGGTACCTCAGGTGCCGGCAAAGCGGCCAAGGTAAACCTGATCGGCTCTGAAGTCATGGGTTCCATGAGCCCTTACGGTGTTGGTGGCGGGCATCGCCACACGCCTGAGATTGAACAGGGCCTGTCCAACGCGGCGGGGGAGGGCGTCACCGTTTCCTTCACGCCCACCCTGGCTCCCATGAGCCGGGGCATTTTGACCACCGCCACGGCCAAGGTACGTGCGGACGTCTCCTACGCGGAACTGCGCCAGGCATGGTCGGATGCCTATGACGACGAGCCGTTTGTGCACTTGCTCCCCGAAGGCCAGTGGCCAAGCACCAAATCGGTACAGGGCTCCAATCACGCCGTGATGCAGTTGGCCTTCGATCAGCACACCGGCAGGGTCATAGTCACCTGCGCCATCGACAACCTCACCAAGGGGACCGCCGGCGGAGCCGTGCAGTCCATGAATATCGCCCTCGGCCTGGACGAAACCGCCGGCCTGAACCTGCAGGGAGTTGCACCGTGACCATTACCGCACCCAAGGGATTCCGCGCCTCCGGCGTCACAGCCGGCATCAAGGCCTCAGGCAACCCGGACATGGCCCTGGTAGTCAACGACGGGCCGCAAAAGTCCGCGGCTGCTGTGTTCACCTCCAACCGCGTGGCTGCGGCTCCCGTTCACTGGTCACGTCAGGTGGTCAGTGATGGCCGGGTGGATGCAGTGGTCCTGAACTCCGGGGGAGCCAATGCATGCACTGGCCCGCAGGGTTTCCAGAACACCCACGCCACCGCCGAGAAAGTGGCCGAAGTGCTGGGAGTCTCAGCTTCCGACGTCGTGGTTTGCTCCACCGGCCTGATCGGTGAGCAGTTGCCCATGGACAAGATCCTTCCTGGCGTTGAAGCAGCAGCCAAGGAACTCTCCGAGGACGGCGGTTCTGCCGCCGCTACGGCGATCATGACCACGGACAGCGTGTCCAAAGAAGCCGTCTTTACCGGCACCGATGCCCAAGGCAAACAATTCACTGTGGGCGGCATCGCCAAGGGTGCCGGCATGCTGGCGCCGGGTTTGGCCACCATGCTGGTTGTCCTGACCACCGATGCCGAGGTTCCCGCAAATGAGCTCGACGTCGTCCTCCGCGACGCCACGCGCGTCACCTTTGACCGGGCCGACTCTGACGGTTGCATGTCCACCAACGACACCGTGGTGTTGCTGGCATCCGGCGCCTCCGAGGCTTTGCCTTCTGCCGAGCAGTTGAGCGAGGCCGTGACCAGCGTCTGCGCGGAACTGGCCCGTAAGCTGATCGGCGATGCCGAAGGCGCCAGCCACGACATCGCTATCCGGACCTTCAACGCAGCCAGCGAACGTGACGCCGAAATCGTCAGCCGGGCCGTGGCGCGCTCCAACCTTTTCAAGGCGGCCATCTTCGGCAAGGACCCCAACTGGGGCCGTGTGCTTTCAGCCGTGGGAACCACCGACGCCGTCTTTGAAGCCGATCAGCTCAACGTCGCCATGAACGGCGTCCAGATCTGCCGCAACGGTTCAATCGGCGACGACCGGAACCTGGTGGACCTCGAGCCGCGGGAAGTGCTGGTTGAAATCGACCTGCAGGCCGGCGATGCCGAGGCGACGATCTGGACCAACGACCTCACGCACGACTACGTGCATGAGAACAGCGCCTACTCGAGCTGAGCCGAACACCATGACAACAAACACCAGTGAAACCACTTCACCGGGCCACGTTTCGGCCGAGTCAGCCCAGGACAAGGCGGAGACGCTGATCGAGGCGCTGCCCTGGATCCAGCGCTTCGCCGGGACCACCATGGTGATCAAGTACGGCGGCAACGCCATGGTCAACGAGGACCTTCGCCGTGCCTTTGCCGAGGACATCGTGTTTCTTCACCATGTGGGCATCCACCCGGTGGTGGTCCACGGGGGAGGGCCCCAGATCAACTCGATGCTCAGCCGTCTGGGTATCGAATCCGAGTTCAAGGGTGGCCTCCGCGTCACCACGCCCGAGGCCATGGACGTGGTCCGCATGGTCCTTACCGGCCAGGTGGGTCGCGAGCTCGTAGGCCTGATCAACTCCCATGGGCCCTACGCCGTGGGCATGTCCGGTGAAGATGGTGGACTCCTCCGCGCAGTCCGCACCGGAACCGTGGTGGATGGCGAAGAAGTGGACCTTGGCCTCGTCGGCGAGGTGGTTGGCGTTGACCCTGCCGGGATCAAAGACATCCTCGACGCCGGCCGCATCCCTGTGATCTCAACAGTCGCCCCTGAGATCCTCGACGACGGCACAGGTTCCGGTCCCACCACCGGCCAGGTCCTCAACGTCAACGCGGACACCGCAGCAGCCGCCGTTGCCTCAGCCCTGGGAGCCAGCAAGCTCGTCATCCTTACCGATGTCGAGGGTCTGTACGCCAACTGGCCGGACAAGTCTTCGCTGATTTCGTCGCTGACTGCCACGGAACTGCGTGAAATGCTGCCCAAACTCGAATCGGGCATGATTCCCAAAATGGCAGCGTGCCTCAAAGCCATCGACGAAGGCGTGGAACGAGCCCACATCGTGGACGGCCGGCTGGCCCACTCCATGCTGCTGGAAACATTTACGACGGCGGGCATCGGCACCCAGGTTGTCCCTGATGAGGAAGTGAACGCATGAGCACCGAATTGAGCAATAACGCCGCAACCGCGTTGGTAACCCAGAGCTCAGGTGCTGACTGGCTTGCACGCTATAACTCCTCGCTCATGGGCGTCTTCGGCACCCCGCAGCGCGTGCTGGTCCGGGGTGCGGGTTGCCTCGTGTGGGACGCCGATGGCAAGGAATACCTTGACCTCCTGGGCGGCATCGCCGTTAACGCGCTGGGTCACGCCCACCCGTTCGTCACCTCGGTCATTTCCAGCCAGTTGGCTACGTTGGGGCATGTCTCCAACTTCTTTACGAGCCCAACCCAGATCGCCTTGGCTGAAAAGCTTCTCGCGCTCATTAATGCACCCGCCGGTTCCAAAGTCTTCTTTGCCAACTCCGGTACAGAAGCCAATGAGGCTGCATTCAAGCTGGCCCGCCGTAACAACTCTGAAGGCGAACGCACCAAGATCATCGCGTTGGAGGGTGCCTTCCACGGCAGGACCATGGGTGCCTTGGCACTCACTGCCAAAGAGGCTTACCGTGCGCCCTTCGAACCACTGCCCGCTGGTGTGGTCCACATCCCGTTCGGTGATATCCAAGCGCTGCGTTCCGCCGTCGACGATTCCACCGCAGCTGTTTTCCTGGAGCCCATCCAGGGCGAAGCGGGTGTCCGGCCGCTCAGCACCGAATACCTGCAAGCGGCCCGGGAGGCCACCACTGCCGCTGGCGCGCTGCTGATCCTTGACGAAGTCCAGACCGGCATTGGCCGGACGGGAAAGTGGCTTGCCAGCGAAGACGCAGGAATTGTTCCCGACGCCGTGACCCTGGCCAAGGGCCTCGGCGGCGGCTTCCCGGTGGGCGCACTGTTGACGTTCGGAAGTACGACGTCGGCCCTGCTCACCGCCGGACAGCACGGCACCACCTTCGGTGGGAACCCCGTAGCCACCGCCGCAGCGCTCGCTACGCTTCACGCGATCGAGAGCCAAGGCGTCCTGCAGAATGTGCGCGATGTTGGGGCGCATCTGCGGAAGGGCATCGCAGGCCTTGACGCGGTGACCGAAGTCCGTGGTGAGGGACTGCTGATTGGCTTCGATGTCAACGCCGACGTCGCCCCGGCCATGGTAGCCGCAGCTTTGGACGCCGGCTTCATCATTAACAGCCCGGGCCCGCGGACTATCCGCCTGGCACCTCCGCTGATCCTGACCATTGATCAAGCGGACCGCTTCCTGGACGCCCTTCCCACCTTGTTCGCCACGGCTCAAGCCACCACCGCTAAGGATGCACAGTGACTTCTTCCACCACCACCCGTCACTTCCTCAAGGACACAGACCTGAGTCCTGCCGAGCAAGCCGAAGTCCTGGAACTTGCCGTCCGTATGAAGGCCGCGCCTTATAGCGTCCAGCCCTTCGCCGCTGAGGGAAACGGCCGTAAGACGGTGGCAGTGATCTTTGACAAGACGTCAACCCGCACCCGCGTCTCATTCGCCACGGGCATCGCGGACATGGGGGGAAATGCGCTGATCATCAACCCCGGCGAAGCACAGATCGGTCATAAAGAATCCGTGGAGGACACCGCCAAGGTCCTGGAGCGCATGGTCTCCACCATCGTGTGGCGCACCGGTGCCCATGCCGGACTCGTGGCCATGGCGGAAAATTCCAAGGTCCCGGTCATCAACGCCCTGTGCGATGACTACCACCCGTGCCAACTGTTGGCCGACCTCCTCGCCGTCAAGGAACACAAGGGTGAGCTGGCGGGCCTGAGAATGGCTTACCTGGGGGACGCAGCGAACAACATGGCCAACTCCTACCTGCTCGCTGGCGTGACCGCCGGCATGCACGTCCGGATCTCCGGCCCTGAGGGCTACCTTCCGGCACCGGAAATCGTGGCTGCCGCTGAGGAACGCGCCGCAGAGACCGGCGGCTCGGTTCTGATCACCAGCGACGCCGCCGAAGCCCTTAAAGGCGCCGACGTCGTGGCCACGGACACGTGGGTATCCATGGGGCAGGAGTCCGAGAAGGAAGCCCGTATGCAGCTGTTCCGCGACTACTCCGTGGATGAGGCTGCCATGAAGCAGGCCGCGCCGGACGCCGTGGTACTTCACTGCCTCCCTGCCTACCGCGGGTACGAAATTTCCGCAGGAGTGATCGACGGGCCGCAGTCAATCGTCTGGGACGAAGCGGAGAACCGGCTGCACGCCCAGAAGGCGTTGATGGCCTGGCTCATGCACCGTTCCGGTCTGGCTTTCGTCGAAGGACTTTCGCCGGTGGAAGGAACCGGGGAGAGCACGTTCTAGTGTCCACCAACCCATCCGTGCCGAGCACCAGCCCGGCCACCAAGACTGCCCGCCAGGCGCGGATCACCGCCATCCTGACCGGTGAGTCCGTGCGCTCCCAGGCAGAGCTTGCAGCTCTGTTGGCGGACGACGGCGTCCAGGTCACCCAGGCGACACTTTCCCGGGACCTCGTGGAACTGGGCGCGGTCCGGGTGCGCGGCAAGGAAGGCGCCTTGGTTTATGCCGTGCCCGGGGAGGGTGGGGACCGCAACGCCAAGTCCGGCGTAACCCAGGAAATCCTCGATGCGCGCCTGACCCGGCTATGCGGCGAACTCCTGGTCACAGCGGAGGCTTCAGGGAACATCGTGGTCCTCCGAACCCCGCCGGGAGCTGCCAACTTCCTGGCACTGGCCGTGGACCACTCCGTGATGCCGTCCGTATTGGGTACGATCGCAGGCGACGACACTTTGCTGTTGGTGGCCCGCGATCCTGATGGCGGGGCTGAACTGGCGGCGCGTTTCCTGCGCATGGCCGAAGAAGCCGGGCCTGGCAACTAATTGAACTTTTTCAGCATAGATTCACACAGCATTGATTCGAATGAACCAAGCAACAACAAAGGAGCACTCTCGTGACTGAGCGCATTGTTCTGGCCTACTCCGGTGGCCTTGATACTTCCGTAGCAATCGGCTGGATCGGTGAAGCCACCGGTGCCGAGGTTATTGCCGTGGCAGTGGACGTAGGACAGGGCGGCGAGTCCTTGGAGACCATTCGCCAGCGCGCCCTCGGTTGCGGCGCCGTGGAGGCCTATGTAGCCGATGCCCGCGACGAGTTCGCCAACGAGTACGCCATGCCTACTCTGAAGGCCAACGCCCTCTACCAGGGCCACTACCCCTTGGTCTCTGCCATCTCGCGTCCCGTGATCGTGAAGCACTTGGTGAAGGCTGCCCGCGAATTCGGCGCCACTACTGTTGCGCACGGTTGCACCGGCAAGGGCAACGACCAAGTTCGCTTCGAAGTTGGCATCCAGACCTTGGGCCCGGACCTGAAGTGCATCGCACCCGTCCGCGACCTCGCCTTGACCCGCGACAAGGCCATTGCCTTCGCCGAGGAAAAGGGCCTCCCGATCGAGACCACCAAGAAGAACCCGTACTCGATCGACCAGAACGTCTGGGGACGCGCCGTCGAAACCGGTTACCTCGAGGACATCTGGAACGCTCCCACCAAGGACATCTACGACTACACCGCTACCCCGGAGTTCCCGCCGGCACCGGATGAGGTCACCATCTCCTTCCAGGCCGGCGTGCCGGTTGCGATCGACGGCGTCAAGGTCACCCCACTGCAGGCCATCCAGGAGCTGAACCGCCGCGCAGGCGCCCAGGGTGTTGGCCGCATCGACGTGGTGGAGGACCGCCTGGTGGGCATCAAGTCCCGCGAAATCTACGAAGCTCCCGGAGCCATGGCGCTGATCACCGCGCACAAGCACCTCGAGGACATCACCATCGAGCGCGAGCAGGCCCGCTTCAAGGCCACTGTTGGCCAGCGCTGGTCCGAGTTGGTCTACGACGGACAGTGGTTCTCCCCGCTGAAGCGTTCCTTGGACGCATTCATCGAGGACACCCAGCAGTACGTTTCCGGCGACATCCGCATGGTGCTCCACGGTGGCCAGGCAATCGTCAACGGCCGCCGCTCCGAGACCTCGCTGTACGACTTCGACCTCGCCACCTACGACACCGGCGATACCTTTGATCAGTCCATGGCCCGCGGCTTCATTGAGCTGTGGGGCATGTCCTCCAAGGTTGCCTCGGGCCGTGACCTGCGGGTCCAGGGTCAGTAGTGGCGTCGGCAACAAATGAAGGTGCGCTGTGGGGTGGCCGGTTCGCCGGCGGCCCCGCAGATGCGCTGGCCGCACTGAGCAAGTCCACCCACTTTGACTGGCGGCTTGCACGCTACGACATCGCTGGTTCCAAGGCCCACGCCCGCGTGCTGGCCAAGGCCGGCTTGTTGGACGACGCCGAACTCGAAGGCATGCTCGCCGCCCTCACCCAGCTGGACGAGGACGTCGCCAGTGGCGCCTACCTGCCGGCCGAAAGCGATGAGGATGTTCATGGCTCGCTGGAACGCGGGCTGATTGAGCGTGCCGGAGTCCAGCTGGGCGGCAAGCTCCGCGCAGGCCGTTCCCGCAATGACCAGGTTGCCACCCTGGGCCGGATGTTCCTGCGCGATCATGCACGAATCATCGCCCAAGGCGTTCTTGCCACGGTTGATGCCCTGGTTGAACAGGCCAAAGCCCATCAGGGCGTCGCCATGCCGGGCCGTACGCACTTGCAGCACGCCCAGCCGGTGTTGTTGAGCCACCACCTGCTGGCCCACGCCTGGGCCCTGCTGCGCGATGTGCAGCGGCTTCAGGACTGGGATAAGCGGGCCGGTGTTTCGCCGTACGGCTCCGGGGCGCTGGCGGGTTCCTCGCTGGGACTGGATCCTGAGGCTGTTGCCGCTGATCTTGGCTTCTTCTCGGCAGTCCACAACTCGATCGACGGCACCGCCTCGCGCGATGTCTTCGCCGAGTTCGCCTGGGTATGTTCCATGATCGGCGTGGACCTTTCCCGGATCTCCGAGGAAGTCATTTTCTGGGCCACCAAGGAATTCTCCTTCGTGACGCTGCATGATTCGTACTCCACGGGGTCCTCCATCATGCCGCAGAAGAAGAACCCGGACGTCGCCGAGCTCGCCCGGGGCAAGGCGGGGCGCCTGATTGGCAACCTGACCGGGTTGCTGGCAACACTCAAGGGCCTGCCGCTCGCGTACAACCGCGATCTGCAGGAGGACAAAGAGCCGGTGTTCGACGCCGCCGACACCCTGGAGCTCCTGCTCCCTGCCGTGTCCGGCATGATCGCCACCCTGAAGTTCAACACCGAGCGCATGGAGTCCCTGGCTCCCCAAGGCTTCGCGTTGGCAACGGACATCGCCGAATGGCTGGTCCGCCAAGGCGTCCCGTTCCGGGAAGCCCACGAGCTTTCCGGCGCGGCCGTCAAGCAAGCCGAAGGCCGTGGCGTGGAACTGTGGGACCTGACGGATGAGGAATACGCGGCGATTTCGGAGCACCTGACTCCTGAGGTCCGCAGTGTCCTCAGCACCGAAGGTTCGCTCAACAGCCGCAACTCGCAGGGCGGAACGGCGCCGGCCGCCGTCGAGCGTCAGTTGGCTGCCTTGGAAGCCGAACTGGACGCAGCGCGTTCCTACGCGGGCTAGGCAGAGCAGCAAAAAGCTGTGGGACGGCACATCATATGCCGTCCCACAGCTCTTTAACGGGTGCATTAGCATGGCGTTATGACTCAGATCACCCCTGAGGTGCTGCCCGCAGAGCTTCACAAAGCCGCCGGCACCCTCACCCGCCTCCTGACCAAACTGGATGACTCTTCCGTGGCCCAGGCTTCGGAACTGCCCGGCTGGTCACGCGGACACGTCCTTGCACACATCGCCGGGATCGCCCGTGCCATGGCCCGTCAGCTTGACTACGCCCACCGGGGTGAAACCATCGAGCTTTACGAGGGCGGCATGGACGGCCGCAATAAGGCGATCGAACTCGCGGCCGGGCACAGCCTGGAGCAACACAGTGAGTCTGTTGAGGCCGCGCTGACGGCGGTATTGGCTGCGTTTGACGCCCTGAGCCCGGACGACTGGCAGGCGCGCATTGCCTACCGGGACGGAACAGTGCTCGACGGCGGCTTGGCACTATGGCGCGAACTCACCATTCACGCCTCCGATCTTGGCTTGGGTTTTGGGCCGGAGACGTGGAGCCGGCCCTTCTGCGAGCACCTCATCGGTTTCCTTACCGCCCGCGTTCCTGGCCAATACAAACTTGTTCTCCAGCCGACTGGTCTTCCCCAGCTGAGCATTGGCAACGGTGGCACGTCCATAGCTATAACGGGCATGCTGACGGACATCGCGGCGTGGCTGGCAGGACGCGAACCATCCTTGGGAAGCCTCCGTGCAACCGCGGCTGCCGACGGCGTTGAACTTCCCGAGCTCCTGCCCTGGCCCGCTGCCCAACCCCCAGCCCGCTAAGGCCCGCACGCTCTCTCGGTTACCGGTTTTTGGGCTTTGTCGCGGCTCGCCACAGGTGCATGGTGGCGTACGAGCGCCACGGGCTGACTTCACCAAAGTCACTGCTGAGCCCTAGGCCCGGGGGCAGGGCCTTCAATCCGTTGCGGACTGCGGCGTCGTTGGCCAGGAATACATCCGGGGCACCAATAACCCGCATAGCCACGTAGCCCACAGTCCACGGTCCGACTCCGGGCAGGGGGAGAAGCTTCCGCTCGAGGCTCTCCAGATCGTCGCCATAGCCGAAATCAAGCGTTCCATTAGCCATGGCTTCGGCTGCGGCCATGATGGAGTCGATCCGGCGTTGGGGCCCACGGAGTAGTTCCCGTCCGTGCTCGGCAACCTCGGCCGCAGTAGGAAAGAACCGGTTCAGGCCATCCAGTCCTGGGGACGAGGCAGGGGAGCCGGCCGAAGACAACTGAGTGAGAGCGGTGCGTGCCGCGGCCACCGTGATTTGCTGTCCGATCATGGCCCGGATGAGGAGTTCCTGGGGATCCACAGCTCCGGGCACCCGGATGCCGGGGAGTGCGGCTACGCTGGCGGTCAACCGTGGATCCCTGGCTAGCCCGTGATCAATTGCCTGAGGATCAGCGTCAAGGTCAAACAGCCTTCGGACCCGGCTCAGCAGTGCGGGAAGGTCGTGGAGGTCCGCCACCGCCGCCGTGAGTTGTAACGGTTTGCCGGTGGCCGCAGGGTTGTACGAAACGGTGAAAGTAGCGTGGCCCCTCGGTAGGCGCAGGGTACGGGAGTAGTTCCGGCTCCCGGCAGCCCCCGCGCCGCCCGTCCCGTTCGCTGCACTGTCTGTCCCGGCCCAGGCAGCCTCGGTGCCGGGCACCGCTCGAACCTCGAGGAAGTCGAAGGTGCCTGCGTCGAAGGGTTCCCTGTAGGGCAGGTTCAGTGTCAGCGCTGCAGGGGCGTGAGCGGCAACTCCGCTATCCCGGCGGTGAGCGGACTTTGCTGCGGTAGCGCGCACCGCCGTCGGCGTCATGGCGAAAACGTCGCCGATGGTGTCGTTGAATTGCCGCACGCTGTTGAACCCTGAAGCGAACGCAACGTCAGCTAGGAGCATGTCGGTGGAAACCAGCAAGGTCCTGGCGGTTTGCGCCCTGCTCGCACGCGCGAGTGAGAGAGGCCCGGCGCCAAGTTCGTTGCTAAGGATGCGGTTGAGTTGGCGCGCGGAGTAGCCCAGGCGGCTGGCGAGACCGTCGACGCCTTCGCGGGTTATCACGCCGTCGTTGATCAACCTCATGGCGCGGCCAGCGACGTCGGAACGGACGTTCCACGCCGGGGTGCCGGGGACGGCCTCGGGCAGGCATCGCTTACAAGCCCGGTAGCCGGCTTCGTGAGCGGCCGCAGATGTTTCGTAGAAGGTGACGTTCTCAGCCTTGGGAGTTCGGGCAGGGCACGACGGCCGGCAATAGATCCCGGTTGAGCTGACTGCAGTGAAGAACTGGCCATCAAAACGGGTGTCGCGGGCGTCGATTGCGCGGTACCGCTGCCAAAAGTCCATGGCTTCATCCTGTCAGCCGTGCGGAGCCTTCGCTAGCGGAAATCGGACATAGCCGTCTCATCGTTTTTTGCTAGGGTCTGGTCATGCATTCGTCAACGGACAACGGGGTCACAGACCCGGCTGAGGTTCGTGCCTTCCTGGAGGGCGATCCCCGTGTCATCGCTCCGCTGATCCTCGGCGCCATTCTCACCCACCACTCGGAAGCTGGTCCCGTCTCAGTCAGGCTGACCGAGGTGGAGGCCTATATGGGGCCGCGCGATTCAGCCCACCCGGACCCTGGCTCGCACACTTTCGGGGGACCCACCGCCCGGAACGCGCCCATGTTCGGGCCGCCGGGGTTCCTGTACGTCTACTTCACTTACGGCATGCACTACTGCGCCAACATCGTTTGCGGTCCGGACGGCTCAGCCTCAGCGCTGCTCCTGCGCGCCGGCGAAATTGTGGAGGGGGAGGGGCTGGCAAGCCTTCGCAGGCCGGCGTCGAAGGCGCAGAAGGATCTGGCAAGCGGACCTGCGCGCCTGGCCTCCGCCCTTGGGCTCACGACGGCGGACACCGGACGTGACGCGCTCGCGGCACCGTTCAGTTTGTGGTTACCAGCCCGGCCGGCAGCTGCCGTCGCCAGCGGACCCCGGGTGGGTGTAGCGGGGCCGGGTGGGGGCACAGAATACCCGTGGCGGTTTTGGATTGAGGATGACCCCACGGTTTCCCGTTATAAGGCGGCAAAGCCCAGAAACAGTAGCACCGCCCGCTGAACTGGTGCGTCAGATGACTTTGACCCCACACGTTCACCAAAATCGCTGTAGAATGGTAGGTCTGTCTTTTGCGATAGGGGTTACGGTTCGATGCACGACGCTGATTTGGTCCACGAGCAGGAATATGTTGCCGGGCTGTATGCCCGGCTCGATGAGCTGCGCGCTGAAAAGCGCGCCCAGCTGGCGCAAGTGCGCAAGGCCGGCGCGGTGGGAACCATGCAGAACGTCTCTGAACGTGACGCCTTCGCGGCGCTCTACGAGGACCGCCTGGCCCAACTCGACGCCGTCGATGACCGCCTCGTTTTTGGCCGCCTGGACCTTGATTCCGGCGAGGCCCAGTACATTGGCCGCATTGGACTTTCCACAGCGGATCTGCAGCGCCTGATGGTGGACTGGCGTGCCCCCGAGGCCGGCCACTTCTACCAAGCCACCGCCTTCGACCGTCAAGGAGTGCGCCGCCGCCGCCACCTGATCCTGCAGGGGCGCGAGGTGAAGGCCATTGAGGATGACGTCCTGGACGCCGGGATGCTCGCTGACAGTGATTCCCTCCAAGGCGAAGGCGCATTGCTGGCTGCGCTTAATTCCAAACGCACCGGGCGGATGTCGGACATTGTTGGCACCATCCAGTCCGAGCAGGACCGGATCATCCGCTCCTCCATTTCCGGTGCCTTGGTTGTCCAGGGCGGTCCAGGAACAGGCAAAACAGCTGTTGCCCTGCACCGTGCGGCTTACCTGTTGTACACGCACCGCGAGCGGCTCAAGAGCGCTGGCGTCCTCCTTGTTGGGCCGTCGTCGTCCTTCATGCATTACATCGAACGAGTGCTGCCGTCGCTCGGCGAGACCGGTGTTGTTATGGCCAGCCTGGGCCGCCTCATGCCCGGAATCCACGCCATTCCCGAAGAAAACGCCGATGTTGCCGCCCTCAAGGGCAAGCTGGACATGGCCACGGTGGTAGCCAACGCAGTAGCCAACCGGCAGCGGACGCCCGCGGAGGACCGCATCCTCGAAGTTGATTCCCGAAAGCTGACACTGACGGTGCGTCAGGTCCGCCGGGCAAGGGAAAAGGCCCGCGCCACGGGCAAGCCCCACAACGAGGCACGGCTGACATTCGTCAAGATCCTCCTGCGCGAGCTCACCGAACAGCTGACCGACCTCGTGGAGGAAGGCAACGTTGGCAACAACGCCGATCGCGCCTACTTGGCCGAAGACGTACGGTCCGCCCGCGATGTCCGCATCGCTTTGAACCTTTGCTGGATGCCGATGACGCCGGAGAAGCTCATCTCCGAGCTCTTCAGCAAGCCGGCCATCCTTGAAGCCTGCACACCGCACCTGACGCCCGAGCAGCGCGCCCTGCTCCAGCGTCCTGTGGATGCACCTTGGACGGAGGCGGACGTTCCACTGCTGGACGAGGCCGCGGAGTTGCTGGGCGAGCTGGATCCTGCTGCGGGCCGGGGACTGGCCCAGCAGGAGGCCGACCGTGCCCGCGACATCGCCAATGCCAAGCAGACCCTTGCCAACATGGAGTCCATGGGCGTTGACGTCCTCATGACGGCCGAAGAACTGGCTGATCAAAACCAGGAAAGGGAAAACCGGCAGACGGCAGCCGAGCGCGCCACCAGCGACAGGACGTGGGCTTTCGGACACATTGTTGTTGACGAGGCACAGGAACTTTCGCCCATGCAGTGGCGGCTCCTGGTCAGGCGCTGCCCGCTGAAGTCCTTCACCATAGTGGGCGACATCGCCCAAACAAGTGCAGCGGCCGGCGCCAATTCGTGGCAGAGTGCCCTGGCGCCGTCGTTCGGTGACCGCTGGACGCTGGAAGAACTGACGGTCAACTACCGCACACCATCACAGATTGCCGAGGCTGCCGTGCGTATGGCCAATCGTGCAGGTCTGGTTGTTTCGGCCCCCAAGGCAGTACGCGAAGGCAAATGGTCACCGATCGTGGATAAGGTCGGTGAAGATGGCATCGTCAAGCGTTTGGTTGAAGTCCTGCCGGAGGAAGTGGAAGCGATCGACGGCGGCCTCTTGGCTGTCATCGCCGACGGACCGTTGCTGCCGCAGGCCACGGCCGCGCTGCGCGAGGTTTATGGACGCCGTATTGGCAGCGGTGCAGGCAGCTACCAGCAAGACATCGTGGTGATCAGCCCCAAGGAAGCCAAGGGCCTGGAGTTCGACGGTGTTGTGGTCCTGGAGCCTGCGGCCATGTTGAACCACGAGCACGGCAAGGTGGGCGACCTCTACGTCGCAATGACCCGTGCCACGCAGCGCCTGCGACTCATTGCGGCCGCACCGGTACCTGCCGGCATTGAGCGCTAGGAAAAACGGACCCCGCAATCCTGCTAACTTAGATCTCGTGTCACACGTAAACAACCTCGAGTCCCAGCACAACGATCCCGCCTTTGCCAACGTCTGGCAGGAGCTCAAATGGCGCGGCCTGATCCACGTTTCCACTGATGAAACTGAACTGGAAAAACTGCTCGCCGGGGACCCGATCACGTATTACTGTGGCTTCGACCCCACCGCGCCGTCGCTGCACCTGGGTAACCTGGTGCAGTTGCTCGTGATGCGTCGCCTGCAGTTGGCCGGACACAATCCGCTCGGCTTGGTGGGCGGCTCCACCGGCCTGATCGGTGATCCGCGTCCGACGGCGGAACGCACCTTGAACACCAAGGACACCGTTGCGGAATGGGTTGGCTACCTTCAAGGCCAGGTGCGCCGCTTCCTCAGCTTTGAGGGCGAAAACCCGGCTCGCATGGTGAACAACCTCGATTGGACAGCTCCGCTGAGTGCCATCGATTTCCTGCGCGAAATTGGCAAGCACTTCCGTGTGGGCACCATGCTCCGCAAGGATGCAGTGGCCTCCCGTTTGAACTCCGACGAAGGCATCAGCTACACCGAGTTCAGCTACCAGATCCTGCAGGGCATGGATTACCTCCAGCTTTTCCGCGACTACGGCTGCGCCCTGCAGACCGGCGGCTCGGATCAGTGGGGCAACCTCACCAGCGGAACCGAACTCATCCGCAAGGTGGAAGGCAAGAGCGTTCACGCCCTGGGGACCCCGCTCATCACCAACTCCGATGGCACCAAGTTCGGTAAGAGCGAAGGCAATGCCATTTGGCTTGACCCGGACATGTGCAGCCCGTACACGTTCTACCAGTTCTGGTTGAACACTGCGGATGCGGATGTGGTGGATCGTCTGAAGGTGTTCACCTTCCTCACACGCGCAGAGATCGAAGAGCTCGGGCAGTCCGTGGCGGATCGACCCTTCGCACGTGAAGGTCAGAAGAAACTCGCGTTCGAAGTGACCTCCCTGGTTCACGGTGTGGACGCCACCGAGAAGGTCATTGCCGCTTCTGCTGCACTCTTTGGAAATGGCGACCTGTCCGTCCTTGACGAGCGCACCTTGGAAGCCGCAACATCCGAACTTCCCTCCGCCACCGTTGGTTCGGACGGTCTGGGGATCATCGATCTCCTGGTCGCTTCAGGGCTTTCGGACAGCAAATCGGCTGCTCGTCGAACAGTTGGCGAAGGCGGTGCGTACGTGAACAACACCAAGGTCTCCGACCCCGATGCCGTGGTATCCCGGGACGAACTGCTTCACGGCCGCTACTTGCTGCTGCGCCGCGGCAAGAAAAACCTGGCCACCATTGAGGTCTCGGCCTAGGTACTCTTACCCATCCCGCTCCGAAAGGGCCGGCAACCGTTGTGGTTGCCGGCCCTTTCTGCGTTAAGGCGAGTTGCGCGTGTCTCGACGGTGGGGCGGTGATCCGCCTGGGGTGGGGACGGTGATCCGCCCGGGGCGGGGGCGGTAATCCTCTGCGCGCTCGGTCGTTCCTCCCTTAGACGCGCGCTGCCGGATCACCGCCCCCACCTTCCGCACGCTCTCTCACTTTCCGCGTGCTTGAGGCCGATGCTCCTCCAGTTACCCCGTGGTTGGGGCGGGTGTTCTTTCACTTGCGGCGTTCCCGGCCGGTTTGGGTTTGGTGTTCGACGGCGGGTGGTTGGGGTTTGTGATGGGGTTCACTGGGGGTGTTTTGGGGTGTTGTTGGTGTTTTGGGGGTGTTGGGGGTGGGGTTTTCCTTGTGTTTGCGGGGTTTTTGGGTGGTGTTGGGGTGGATTTGGTGTGGGGGTGGGGCGCGTGTAAAGTTATTCGAGTCGCCGCCGCTGATGCGGGAAGAT
>Ga0153924_1000026_pt1 | contig 131206 bp, 120 predicted proteins | sample TSNJ008MetaG_FD_104709 | JGI IMG/M metagenome (GOLD analysis project Ga0153924, IMG submission 104709) | Attine ant fungus gardens microbial communities from New Jersey, USA - TSNJ008 MetaG | ecosystem: Host-associated > Fungi > Mycelium > Unclassified | place: USA: New Jersey, Wharton State... | reverse complement strand
CCTGCCCGATTCCGATCCCAAAGCAATCGCCGAAGGCCTGTTCTGGGGCGCGTTCATCAACACCGGCCAAACCTGCGCCGCCCTCAAACGCCTCTACGTCCACGAATCCCAGTACGACGCCGTCTGCACCGAACTCGCCGCCGTTGCTGCCGCCATGCCGATGGGCAACGGACTGGACGAAAACAACGTCCTCGGCCCGCTGCAGAACCGGCAGCAATACGACATCGTGACCCGGCTGGTGGACGCCGCCCGCGACTCCGGCGCACGCATCCTGATCGGCGGAAACCCCGACCCGTCCCAGCCGGGCAATTTCTACCCCACCACGCTTGTGGCGGACATCGACAACGACAACCCGTTGGTGGCCGAGGAACAGTTCGGGCCGGCCCTGCCCATCATCAAATACAGCACTGTGGACGAGGCAGTTGCCAAAGCAAACGCCCTCGACGTCGGACTCGGCGCCTCAGTCTGGTCATCGGACCTTACCGCCGCCCGGGAGGTAGCCTCCCGCATCCAAGCAGGAACCGTATGGATCAACAAACACGGCGCCGTGGATCCCCGCGTCCCCTTCGGTGGCGCGAAGCAGTCCGGTTACGGCCTGGAGTTTGGCGCCGAGGGGCTCAAGGCCTTGGGCGTCCCGCAGGTCATCAACGGCTAACCCCCATCCCGCTCACCCAACCAGGCCGCTCACCCAACCAGGGGACAGTTAACGTCGCAATGAACCCCCATAGCCGCGATGGCTGTCCCCCGGTTGGTTGGTGGCGGGCTCTCTATCCAGTCACAGGGTGGACGCGTTTGGTTTGCCCGGCACCCACCATGAAACTATGAGCACCATGGCCCAGAAGATTGCGTACCAAGGTGAACCCGGAGCGAATTCGGATATTGCGTGCAAGGAAATGTTTCCCGAATTTGAGAGCGTGCCCTGCGCCAGCTTTGAGGACGCTTTTGAACTGGTTTCCACCGGCGAAGCTGACCTGGCCATGATCCCCATTGAGAATTCGATAGCCGGTCGCGTTGCCGACATCCACGTCCTCCTCCCCAAATCAAAGCTTCAGATTGTGGGCGAATACTTCCTGCCCATCCGCTTTGACCTCATGGGCATTCCCGGCAGCACCATTGAAGGTGCCACGGAGGTCCACAGCCACATCCACGCACTGGGTCAATGCCGCAGAATCATCCGCGAAGCCGGCCTTAAACCCGTAATTGCCGGTGACACAGCCGGCTCTGCCCGGGAAGTCAGGGACTGGAATGATCCCCGGAAACTTTCCTTGGCTCCGCCACTAGCCGCGGGGCTGTACGGGCTGGAAGTGCTGGCATCCGGCGTGGAGGATGATCCCACCAACACCACACGCTTCGTGGTGCTGGCCCGGGAACGCGAACTTCCCGGCAAGGAAGAACTGCCCGGTCCTGCGATCACCAGTTTCGTTTTCCGGGTCCGCAACGTTCCATCAGCCCTGTACAAAGCACTTGGCGGCTTTGCCACCAACGGCTTGAACATGACGCGCCTGGAAAGCTACATGGTGGGCGACGAATTCGCCGCAACCATGTTCATCTCCGACGTCGAAGGCCACCCGGAGGACGCCCGACTCCGTAGGGCCCTGGAGGAGCTGGAGTTCTTCACAACGGAAGTCCGGATCCTTGGCGTTTACGCCGCGGACGGTTACCGCGAACGAAACACCGTCACCGTTTAGGTCGCGGTCACCCCCCCTTTTCCTCGGTTTGCTTCAGAAGTGGGTGGGCTCTTCGACCAGCGCAGTTGCAATGCTGTCGGCGTCGTCCAGGGCGGCGAGGTAACGTTCAGCATCGAGAGCGGCAGCGCAACCTGTTCCCGCAGCAGTGATGGCCTGGCGATAGCGGTGATCCACGGCGTCGCCACACGCGAACACACCGGAGAGGTTGGTCATCGTGGTTGGCGAGGCCACCTTGATGTAGCCCTCGGCGTCGAGCTCCACTTGCCCTTCCACCAGTTCTGTCCGTGGCAGATGACCGATGGCTACGAAGATTCCGGAGGCTGCCTGCTCACGGGTTTCGCCGGTACGCGTGTCCGTGAGGGTCACACCAGTGACCTTCGTGTCTCCATGAATGGCCGTAATAGTTGAGTTCCAAGCGAAGGTGATCTTGGGATTATCCTTGGCCCGCTGCGCCATGATCCGGGATGCCCGCAGCTCACCCTTCCGGACCACTACGGTGACGGACTTTCCGAAGCGCGTCAGGAACGTGGCTTCTTCCATCGCGGAATCTCCGCCGCCCACAACGATGATGTCTTGCTCGCGGAAGAAGAAGCCATCGCACGTGGCACACCAGGAAACTCCGTGTCCGCTGAGCTTCTTTTCTTCCGGAAGGCCAAGCTCCTTATACGCGGAGCCCGTAGCGAGAATGACGGCAGGTGCCTCGTGGGTCTCACCGGCTCCGGTGACTACGCGCTTGAGGTGACCCTTGAGATCAACCTCAGTGACGTCGTCGAATATTATCCGCGCGCCGAACTTTTCCGCTTGCTCCTGGAGTCCGTCCATGAGTTCGGGTCCCTGAATACCGCCCGGGAAGCCTGGGAAGTTTTCCACTTCCGTGGTGTTCATGAGGGCGCCTCCGGCGGTGACGGAACCGGCCAGAACCAAGGGGTTCAAACCGGCGCGAGCGGCGTAGATCGCTGCCGTATAGCCAGCAGGGCCGGACCCGATGATGATCAGTTGTTCGTTGCTCACGGGAGTCGCTCCTGGTAGTCGGGGTTACTTGGCAGCGGGGATCAGTGACGCGATAAGGCCCTCGATGCGGGTCTTGATATCGTCGCGGATCTGCCGGACTGCGTCCACACCCTGCCCGGCGGGGTCCTCAAGAACCCAGTCCTCGTAGCGCTTGCCGGGGAAGTACGGGCACTCGTCTCCGCAGCCCATGGTGATCACGACGTCGGATTCTTTGACGGCTTCGGTGGTGAGGACCTTGGGGATCTCGGCCGACATGTCGATACCAAGCTCAGACATTGCTTCCACCGCAGCAGGGTTCACCTTGTCCGCGGGCTGCGAACCGGCTGAACGGACCTCGATGGCGCCTTCCGAGAGTGTGGTGAGGAAAGCGGCTGCCATTTGCGAGCGCCCTGCGTTGTGAACGCAGACGAACAGAACGGACGGTTTCTTGGCGGTTTCGGCGCTCACGGGGTTCTCCTGTGTCAGTTGGGTCTGGTTGGGATCGATCCGCACCAATGCCGCGATGAGGGATATCGATATTCATCGATGCATTGAGTATTGGCCCATAGATTGATGATTGTCAATATACGGAAAGCTGCAGAACTAGGCTGCTCGCAGTCGGGGGGCGAGATCGTGGACGCGGCGTGAAATGTCGGCGAACGCATCCTCAAACGCCTCCTCAGTGTCGAGTCGCACTGGATCCGGAATGGACCAGTGAATGCCGTGCATCCCCAGCAGTTGCTCATGGGCGTTATCGCAGACGGTGATCACCAGATCTTCGTCACCCGCCACATGGTCGATCAAGCGGGGTTTGGAGCCCTTAAGGTCCAAACCGTGGCGCCGGGCGACGTCAACAGCACCTGGCGCCACATGTTCCGCCGGATGCGTTCCCGCCGAATCCGTCGGGATATCGCTGGCCGTCCGCCACAAAGCGGTAGCCAATTGCGAGCGGGCGCTATTGCGGGTACACACAAACAAGACCCGCCGCGCCCCGTGCTCGCGGCCGGGAGTGAGGCCTTCCAGCGCGCCGGGTGCCAGCCGAACATAGCTTCGCCGCTTGTCAGCTTCCGAGCGATGCCGGACCGCCAGCCCCGCAGCCTCCATGGATCGCAGGTGGTGCGACAGCAGATTCGCGGGCATGCCCAATTCCGTTTGCAGCTCAGTGGGCGACATGTCTCCCAAGGTCAGCAGGTCTACGATACGTAGCCGCGCTGGGTCGCTCAGGGCCGCGTACTTGGCGGCCCTCTCCAAAAGAGTCGAACTTTGCTCAATATCCATTGATTCAATTTTGACTGAAGTAGTTTCATGGGTCAAGCTGTTTGCCATGACTACTCATTCGCCCCCGTTGTGGCGCCGGGGTGTGGCTGAAGCTCTGGGCACCTGCCTGCTGGTGGCCATCGTTGTCGGCTCCGGCATCGCGGCGCAGCAGCTCTCCCCACACGACGTTGGCCTTCAGTTGCTGCAGAACAGCACCGCCACCGTGCTCGGGCTGACAGTCCTCATACTGATTTTTGGACCAATCAGCGGCGCGCACTTCAACCCGGCAGTTTCCTTGGCTGACTGGTTCATGGGTAGGCGAACGGGTGGCGGACTGTCGCTGAGGGAACTGGGCGCGTACATCGTCTCCCAAACTCTGGGAGCTATAGGTGGCAGCGTGCTGGCGAACGCCATGTTTGATGTTGGCACCTCCATCTCCAGCAAAGAACGCGTAACTACTGGCCACCTGCTGGGTGAAGTTGTGGCAACAGCCGGTCTCGTTTTACTCATCTTTTCCCTTGCCGCCACACAGCGCAGCTCCCTGGCTGCCCCTGCCGTGGGCGCCTACATCGGAGCAGCGTACTGGTTCACTTCCTCTACATCATTCGCAAACCCTGCAGTGACTGTAGGGCGAATCTTCAGCGACACCTTTGCAGGCATCGCACCCGGCTCCGCGCCAGGGTTTGTCCTGGCCCAACTAATCGGTGCCGCAGCCGGAGCGGGCTTTCTGGTGCTGCTTTTTCCAACAGTCTCCCGTGCAGTTCAGGACGGTGTTGTGGTCCCGCACGCAGTGAACGGGCAGCCTTGACATACGCTTGAGGTCAGGGGGAGCACGGAAGTGAAAACCAAACAGATCGGCAAAGTGCTGACGGCAGCAGTGCTGACGGCCTTGTTCTTAGCCATGGCCTGGGAGTCACTCCTCTGGCCCTCAGTCATCTTCAGCTCAGCGGCTGGCTACATCATCTTCATGTATCGTTCGGTCATCCATTCGGGCCGCGCATCGGCAGTGATGATTGTCACCATGTTGTTAGTACTCTTGTCGCTGCTTGACGTTATGAATCAATCTGGGGTTCCCGCTCCCGAATCATGGTTCTTGGGCCTCTTCGTCGGTGGTCTTCTTGTCACCAACAACTGGTCCGGGACCCCTACAAGGACCAGAGTGAGCAGGAAGCCTACGGGCACCGGCGATGGTAGCTTGAGGTTCACCGGCGGGGTGCGGCTCGCTCGCATCAACGCCACCTGCGCAGCTGTCCTACTCGGACTAGGGGGCGCCCACTTCGCTCTTCAAACGCCTACGGTGGCGGTTGGGACAGTTTTCGCCGGGGCCACACTTGGCGGTTGGGCCTTGTTCCGCTTCCCCACACCCCTGAAGCTCAGGAACCGGGTCCTTTGGGTCATACCGGTGGAGTTCTGTCTACTACTCCCCCTGGCCGGCAATACGGATCAAACGGCTCTCCCCTTTGTGTGGGCATACGGGGCCCTCCTGGGAATTCTCCTGGGCGGACGGTATTGGAGCGGACCCCGGCTCGGCGAACCACGGCCCCCATTTAACGTATGGGCCACCACCCCATTGAGTCAGAAATGAATAAGAACGCCTCAGCAGAAGTGAAAAACTCTATGCCGGGCCCAAAATTTTTTGCCGCCATGTTGGTGGTTCCTGTGATCGCCTTTATATGGGTGGCTCACAGCTCTTTGCTCGTTGGGTCGCCGTTCTTCCTTGTGGGGACGGCCTATGGATTCCTGCTGTACCGCGTAGTCCGGCGATCAGGCCGCGCATTCTTGGTGATGCATTTGGCCATATTCATGCTTTCCATCCCCATGCTTCAGCTCCAGGACGCTCTGGAGCTTCCACTTGGCGTCTCCGGGTTTTCAGGTTTCTGGGCGGGCGCAATAGCCAGCGGGTATCCGTGGCTGAACAAACCTCGCGGATCCAAGGAGAGGCAAGAACTGGACAGCACAGGCAAGCACGTGACGGGTTACAAGGGAGGCCGGGACATCGCGGGGATCAACGCCGCATGCATAGCCTTGGTGCTTGGATGCGGTCTTGCCCACCTCGCTTTCCAAACACCGACGCTGCCAGCGGCCTTCGTGCTGATTTGCGCTGTGATGTGGGCGTACGCTTTCTTCCGCTTCCCGCCATCACTTCCTGCACGGAATGTGTTGCTTCTGGTCATTTCCCTCAGCGAGTTCATGCTGCTGGGCTTCCTTGACAGCGTCAATAGTCCGTCAGCTTTCCCCTATGTATGGGCTTACGGCTCCATGGCAGGAGCTCTCCTGGGAGGACGGTATTGGAGCGGGCCCCGGCTAGGCCAACCTCGGCCACCCTTTGACGGGCAGGCATCACCCAAGCGAAACGGCAGAACAGTAAGGCGTTCACAGGACAGGCTGAAGCAAAAGCAGAACGAGGTACCCGCGGGGCGTCGCTGACTCGGCGTCAGGCGCCTCAGTGTTCGGCTTGATCAAAGTCGTAGGCGGCCAGACCATCAATGCTGGTGCGGTTTTTGGTGATCCGGTAGTCGGCACTTCCGGCAACGCCCTTGCGTTCGAAATACGGACCCAACAGATCGCGGTGACCGTCGAAGCTCATACGGGGAACTCCCCATCCGCATGAATCCGAAACGCGGTGGACGTCAACAACAATGACCGCCCTGGCCCCGGGCTTGTTGTCGAAGCGCTGGGCAAGAGCCTCGAAGTCATGGTCATATCGGCTGACTACACGGCCCTTCCCGTGGAGCCTGACGATGTTAGGGCGCCCGTCAAAAGCGCAGAACATGACGGTGATCCGGCCGTTCTCCCGCAGATGGGCTATTGTTTCGCTCCCGCTGCCGGTCACATCAAGCCATGCGAACGTGTTCTCATCAAGGACTGCGAAGGTGCCCGGGAGCCCGCGGGGAGAGAGGTTGACGTGCCCGTCGCGGGACAACGGAGCAGAGGCAACGAAAAAAACCACTTGCTGTTCGATGAATTTCTCAGTCGCTCATCGATTGCCCTATATACCTTGCCCATGACCAACACGCTCCCATGACACCCGTGGGGCTTCAAAGCTCGTCTCAGGAAGCGGTACTGCACACGAAGCTGAGGAAATTGATGACCGTCAATATAAGCGCATAATGGGTACATGACCGCATCGCCCACACTCAAGACCAGCGCGGCACGGGACTCCTCAACGCCCACAGGCAAGCCTGCCCTGGGCGCCGAGGAAGCCAACCGAAAATCGACGGTTTTCAAAGCCCTTGCGGACCCTAACCGGCTGCGTCTTCTTTCCATGGTCAAGGCTGCAGATTCGGGCGAATCCTGCGTCTGTGATCTCACTGAACCACTCGGCCTGGGCCAGCCTACAGTTTCGCATCACTTGAGAATCCTGGTGGATGCTGGATTGTTGCACCGCGAGAAGCGCGGGACGTGGGCCTACTACTCTGTGGTGCCGGGCGCCCTGGATGACGTCGCTGGCCTCTTGGCCACGCTGTGACAGCACAGCTAGGTATGACGGTAAGCCTCAGGGCCATGCGGCCTGCCGACTGGCCTGCTGTTAGGGACATCTTCCAGGAAGGAATCGACACCGGCTTCGCTACGTTCGAGTCATCGGCGCCGGAGTGGGACGCCTTCGATAACTACCGGCTGCCTGAACACCGGTTTGTGGCAGTCGGTGAGGACGGCGAAATCCTGGGCTGGACCGCCGTTTCTCCTGTTTCCTCGCGTCCGGCCTATGCCGGAGTTGTGGAGCATTCCATCTATGTGGCAGGTGCTGCCCGGGGCCAGGGGGTTGGCAAACTGCTTCTCCAAGCGCTCTCTGCTTCCACGGAGGCCGCGGGAATCTGGACCATCCAGTCAAGTATCTTCCCCGAGAACGAGGCCAGCCTGAGGCTTCATCAAGCCAACGGATTCGCCGTTGTTGGACGGCGGGACCGGATTGCTCGTGTGAGCACCGGCCCCGCCGCCGGGCAGTGGCGCGACACCCTGCTGCTAGAGCGCCGCCCGCCCGTCATCGGTTGACCGTTACCGCCCTACCGACGCTTCCTCCTCTTCCCTGGGCGCCACCGACGCGGCCGAGGACTCGCGCGCCAGCTTGCCGGGCCACCAGATCTTGCTGCCGATGTCGTAAGCAAGGGCTGGCACCAGCAAGGAGCGGACCAGCACGGTGTCCAGCAGCACACCGAACGCCACAATGAAGGCGAGTTGCACCAGGAACATGATGGGGATGACGCCAAGGGCCGCGAAGGTTGCGGCCAGGACCACGCCGGCCGAGGTGATCACGCCGCCGGTAACGGCCAGGCCACGCAGAATGCCCGGACGTGTCCCGTGCTTCAAGGACTCCTCGCGGACCCGGCTCATCAAGAAGATGTTGTAATCCACGCCAAGGGCCACCAGGAACACGAACCCAAAGAGCGGGACGGTGGCATCAGCCCCGGAGAACCCGAACACTCCATTGAAGACCCATGCCGAGACGCCCATGGCTGCGCCGTAGGACAGCACCACGGAGAGCACCAGCAGCACCGGCGCCACTACCGAGCGAAGCAGCAGCATCAGGATGAACAGGATGACCACTAGCACAATTGGGATGATCACCACCAGGTCGCGTTGGGCAGTGGTGTTGGTATCCAATGCGGTGGCCGTGACGCCACCTACCAGAGCATCAGCGTCCACTTCCTTGACGGCTACCCGCAGCGACTTCACTGCCTCTTCAGCTTCAATGGAGTCAGCCGCCGAGTTGAGGGTGGCGTTGATCAGCACCCTGCCATCGCGGACCGCCGGCTCGGCGGGAGCACCGGGCGCGCCGGTGATGGGTACGTTTCCGTCAGCCAGAAGATAAGCGTCCCCCACGCCGTCGGCCGCCTTGACCTTGTCCAGGACCTGCTGCGCAGAACCTTGCGAGGCCACCACGACGGCGGGGCTGCCGCTGCCGGCGTCGAAGTGGCGGGAGAGCGCATCCTGGCCGTCAACGGCGTCGGATGCGGAGAGAATGACATCAGTTTGCGGAACACCGTTGGCTTTGAGCTGCATGAGTCCTGTGGAGGCGGCAAGCAGCAGCAAAACGGAAGCCACCCAGACAACGCGCGGGCGCTTGGACACGAGGTGCCCCGTGGCGCGCCACAGTCCCTTTTGCCCCTCAAGGCCGGTAACAATTTCAGGTTCGCGCTGCTCGGCGGGGAGGAGCTTGGGCCGGAATGGCCAGAAAGCGGCGCGGCCCAGCAGGGCCATGAGGGCTGGCAGGAGCGTGAGCGCGGCAAACAAGGAACAAAGGATGCCTGCGGCCGCAACCGGGCCGAGCGCCTTGTTGGAGTTCAGGTCTGAGAAGAGCAGGCACAGAAGGGCGATGATCACCGTAGCGCCGGAGGCAAGGATCGGTTCAAACGAAGCCTTCCAGGCCGTGATGACTGCCTGCGTGCGGTTGGTGGTGTGGGTGAGGGCTTCACGGAAGCGGGCCACGAACAACAGCGCATAGTCGGTGGCCGCGCCAATCACCAGGATGGACAGAATGCCTTGGCTCTGGCCGTTGAGCTGGATCCAGCCAAGTTTTGCCATGCCGAACACCAAAAGGATTGCAGCACACAGGGCGAAGACCGAGGTGAACAGCACCGCCAAAGGCAGGACCACCGAACGGTAGACCAGCAGCAATATGACGAACACGGCACCTAGGGCAACCAACAGCAGGATGCCGTCAATGCCACCGAAGGCGTTGACGAGGTCGGCGGTCAAACCGGCTGGACCCGTGACGAATGCCTTCATTCCGTCCGGAGCGCCTGGCTGGACCACGTCGCGCAGCTCCTGGACTTTCTCGCGAAGTTCATCGGAGGAGGCCATGGGAACAACAAACTGGACAGCCTTTCCGTCCTGGGAGGGGATGGGCCCAACCACCGCGCTCCCGAGCTTGAGAGCCTCGATGTCCGCTTTCAACTTTGCCGTTTCGCCCAGTTGGGCCGGGGTAAGAGGAACATCGTTTTCGAGGATGACAATTGCCGGGATCTCTTCGGAGTCCCGGAACTTGGCCTGCCAGTCGCCGGCCTCCGTTGCTTCCGCACCGGCGGGAAGGAACGAGGCTTGATCGTTGGAAGATACCTCTTCCAACCGCCCGAAGGTGGGGCCGCCGATGCCTGCGATGCCCAGCCAGGTGATGACCAGTACCACGGGCACCAGCCATCTCAGCCAGAACGGTACTTTCTGCGCGTTCATGTGTCCTTCTTCTGTGTGGATGCTTTGAGGGCTTTATTCCATCATAGATTATCTCTATGATGGAACTATTCCTAGAGTGATCTGCTTCCAATGACGATTTCCCCAGCCGCTGGGAGTAATATCCGGAAGGCAGTAAACACGAGACAACGCTGGGAGGAGGGCGGACATGTCGGACCCAGCCATCCCCCGCGCTGAGGCAACCCAGCCCAGCCCCAACCGGCCCAGGCCCAACCGCCCCGAGTCCGGCCGGCCAGAGAACGCAGCCCCCCAGGAACTTGTCCGGCTCCTCCAGGACTTCACCTTGGAAGCCAACCACTATGTTGATGCCGCCGGTGGACGCAATGACATGCACCGCACCGACCTGAACGCCCTGGCAGTGATCATGCGGCATTCCGCAGCAGGCAAAGTGGTGACGCCTGGCGTCCTCAGGGCCGAACTTCGGCTCAGCTCCCCCGCAACCACTGCCTTGGTTGATCGCTTGCATGCCTCCGGGCACGTAGTGCGTGAACGCCTCGGCACGGACCGCAGGCAGGTTCAGTTGCAGATGACGCCCAAGGCCTACCGGGATGGAAGTGCCATGTTTTTGCCGCTGGCTATCCGCATGGGCAAGGCCATGGCCGCCTACAGTGGCGAGGAACTGGAGCTTGTTACCCGGTTCATGACTGACATGGTGGAAGCAACACTTGCTGCCCGCGAGGAAGCCACCCAAACCGGGGCAACGGGCTCCACCTAAATCCACCCTTCAAGTTGTAGCGTTTCCCTATGAACGCGCAGCAGCCTGAAGATGTCTATACCCACGGGCACCACGAGTCGGTTGTCCGGGCCCACGCCTCACGGACGGTGGAGAACTCGGCCGCGTTTGTGATTCCCCACCTCACCCCGGGAACGTCAGTGCTGGACGTCGGATGCGGCCCCGGAAGCATCACGTGCGACTTCGCGGGGCTGGTAGCACCCGGGCAAGTGATCGGCTTGGATCGCTCCGCGGACATCGTCGCCCAAGCCACCGAACTGGCAACCGAGCGCGGCGTGGACAACGTCACCTTCCAAACGGGGAACATCTACGATCTCGACTTTGACGACGAGTCCTTTGACCTCGTCCACGCCCATCAGGTCCTTCAGCACCTAACGGACCCCGTGGCCGCCCTCCGGGAAATGCGGCGCGTGGCCAAGCCCGGTGCCATTGTGGCCGTTCGCGATGCCGATTTCCATGGCATGAGCTGGTACCCGGAAGTCCCGGAACTTGAGGACTGGATGGAGCTTTACCAGAAGATCGCCCGCCGCAACGGAGCAGAACCCGACGCCGGACGGCGCCTGGTTTCCTGGGCGCAGCAGGCGGGTTTCACCCAGGTTGCCCCCACCAGCAGCAATTGGCTCTACGCCACCGCCCAGCAACGTGCGTGGCAGTCCCGGGTGTGGAGCGAACGGGTGCTGCATTCAGCTTTCGCCGAGCAAGCCCTGGAGTACGGCTTCGCCAACGAGGCCGATCTGGCCCGAATTGCCGCGGGCTGGCATCGCTGGGGAGCCAGCGATGACGGCTTCTTCCTCATTCCCAATGGCGAGGTGATCGCCAGGGCCTAGAAAGCGTCCTGAAAGCCGTGGCCTCCTTACCTACTCTTGATTCGCCAAGCAAGGAATTCAACTGCATTGGGTTTCATAAGCCCCAGGTGATTACCAAAAAAGGTCGGGAAGCAACGCCAGCCGCCAGGCCGACGTCGTGCTTTCAAAAAAAGTTTGACCCACCATGTAGAAAAGCCCGCAGCAGTTCCGACCTATGAGTGAAAGCACCCACACAGGGCGCTCCTCAGAAGGAGTTTGAGATGAAATACATGATCATGATGTTCGGATCCGCAGAGGGCATGATGGAAACCGCCGATCCCGCGTGGATCCAGGAAATGATCGGGTTCATGATCCAGATCGACAAGGACCTCACCGAATCCGGCGAAATGGTGTTCAACGCCGGACTGGCTGACGGCAGTACCGCGAAGCTGGTCAAGCAGACGCCGGACGGTGTGATCACCACGGATGGGCCGTTCGCCGAATCCAAGGAGTCCCTGGTGGGTTACTGGGTGGTTGATGTAGCCAGTGAGGAACGCGCCGTGGAGATCTGTTCAAGCATTGTGAAGTACTCGCAAGTAGTTGAGCTCCGCGCAATTCAGGAAGCGCCGCCGGAGGTCTAACTGGATTTCCCACAGCACACACCGCTGGAGGACCTGCTGCGCACGCTGGCGCCGCAGGTCCTTGGCGTGCTTGCCCGGACGCACGGACAGTTCGATGCGTGTGAGGATGCGGTCCAGGAAGCGTTGCTCGAGGCCGCAATGCAGTGGCCGTCCGGGCTGCCGCGGGATCCGAAAGCCTGGCTGCTGGCCGTCGCCTCCCGCCGACTGATTGACGCGTGGCGCAGCGAAAGCGCACGCCGCACCCGCGAGGAACGCGCCGCTGCCCTGAATTTTCAGGCCGCCCCCGCCTCGGAAACCGACGACACCCTCACCCTGATGTTCCTCTGCTGCCACCCCGCGCTGACCGCGCCATCGCAGCTCGCCCTGACGCTCCGCGCAGTAGGAGGACTCACGACGGCGGAAATCGCCTCAGCCTTCATGGTCCCCGAAGCGACCATGGGACAACGAATCAGCCGCGCAAAACAGGTGATCCAGAAGGCGGGAGCCACCTTCACCATGCCGCCGGCCGCCGAACGCAAGGCGAGGCTCGGCGTCGTACTTCACGTCTTGTACCTGATTTTCAACGAAGGCTACGCAGCGAGCTCGGGTCCGTCGCTTCAACGTGAGGACCTCACCACCGAAGCCATTCGGGTGACCCGCCTGTTGGTGGCCGCCGCGCCGCATGAGCTTGAGGCTACAGGTTTGCTGGCACTGATGCTGCTGACCGACTCCCGGCGCACGGCGCGTTCACTGCCGGACGGAACCCCTGTGCCGTTGGCGGAGCAGAACCGAACCCTGTGGAACCGGGGACAGATTGAGGAGGGAATCGCTCTTCTGTCCTCCGTGCTGGGACGCGGCGCCGCCGGACCGTATCAACTGCAGGCGGCCATCTCAGCCGTCCACGCTGAGGCGGCATCCGGTGAAGAGACGGATTGGCCACAAATTCTGGCACTGTATACGGTCCTCGAGGCCGTCGCCCCCAGCCCTGTGGTCACGCTGAACCGGGCAGTTGCCGTGGCCATGGTGCACGGGCCCGCCGCGGGGCTTGAGTTGCTGACAGGCCTGGACGCGGCACTCGGCCGGACCCACCGCCTTGATGCAGTCCGCGGCCATCTCTTGGAGATGGACGGCTCCTATGTTGCGGCGCGGGCCGCATACCTCTCCGCCGCCAAAAAGTGCGCAAGCCTGCCTGAACGAAAGTACCTGATGGGCAAAGTGGAACGGATGGACGGGCTCGAAGCCATATAGTCGATTTCATGGAACAACGCATACTTGGCAAGACCGGCCGGTCCGTCTCCACCGTAGGACTTGGCACGTGGCAACTCGGAGCAGACTGGGGATCCGTCACCGAAGAAGACGCCGTGGCTGTCCTGGAAACCGCGGCAGAAAGCGGCATCAACTTCTTCGATACCGCGGACGTTTACGGCGACGGCCGGAGCGAGCAAATCATAGGCCGCTTCCTCCGCGCCCACCCGGAATTGGACATCACTGTGGCCACCAAAATGGGCCGCCGTGTGGATCAAGTCCCCGAGAATTACACGTTGGAGAACTTCCGGGCGTGGACCGACCGATCCCGGCGCAACCTGCAGCAGGACACGTTGGACCTCGTCCAATTGCACTGCCCGCCCACCTCCGTTTACAGCAGCGGCGAAGTTTACGATGCCCTGGACACCTTGGTCAGCGAAGACGCCATCCGCAACTACGGCGTGAGCGTGGAACGCACGGATGAGGCCCTCGAAGCGATCAAACGCGGGAACACCGCATCCGTCCAAATCATTTTCAACGCCTTCCGCCTGAAGCCCCTTGATGCCGTGTTGCCCGCTGCCAAGGAAGCCGGGGTAGGCATTATTGCCCGCGTGCCCTTGGCCTCCGGCCTGCTGTCCGGGAAGTACACGCCGGACACCGAATTCCCTGAGAACGATCACCGGAACTACAACCGCGATGGTTCCTCGTTCGACGTCGGCGAGACGTTCTCCGGCGTCGATTTCGCCACTGGCGTCAAGGCCGCCCAGGAGTTCAGCGGTTTAGTGCCCGACGGCGTCAGCACCGCCCAAGCGGCCCTCGCCTGGGTCATCGCCCAGGACGGCGTCACCTCGGTCATTCCCGGTGCGCGCTCCGCTTCACAGGCAGCAGCAAATGCCGAGGCCGGTGGGCTGCAATCCGTGGGTGCAGGGTTGGCTGACGGGGTGCGGGACATCTACAACCGCTATTTCCGCGAAGCGATCCACCCGCGCTGGTAGCTGCCGGGCCGCCGTCGTGCGCTGATTTTCGACGGCGGCTCTTCGACGGCGGCGTAAGGGTTCGACGCCGCTACCAGCCGCTGCGGGTGGGCGTATGTCCCTTCCGTGCTTCGTCGGGCATGGACATCTCGGCCCGCAATCCCAGGAGCCGGATGGGACGCTCCGGTTCCATCTTGGCGGTAAGGGCCAGGGCCTGCGCGAGGACTTCCTGGCGGTCAAAAGTTTCCGGGATTTTCCTCGCGTAGGTCTTGGTGAAGAACGGCGCGTACCGGACTTTCAGGGTCAGTCCGATCACCGGGCGGCCCTCCGCGGCAACGTCTTCCAGGACGCGCGCGGTGAGTTCCTTGATAGCGTCGCTGACTTGTTCCGCCTGTGTGAGGTCCTGCTGGAATGTGGTCTCCCTGCCGTGGGCCCGGGCCACCCATGGAGTGTCGTCCACTTCGCTGGCGCCTTCCCCGCGTCCCAGTTGCGCGTACCAAGGTCCCATTTTTGGCCCAAACTCCGGGACAAGTTCCTGGGGATCGCACGCGGCGAGCTGGTTGACCGTGGTAATTCCGTGCTTCGCCAGCCGTTGGGAGACTTTGGGCCCAATGCCCCACAGCTCCTTGGTGGGTTTGGCGCCCATGACGTCCAGCCAGTTTTCCTTGGTCAGCCTGAAAATGCCCGCTGGCTTACCGAAATCGGTGGCATTCTTTGCCCGGACCAAGGTGTCCCCGATGCCCACGCTGCAATGCAATTGGGTGTTCTCCAGGACAGATGCCTGAAGCTGCCGGGCTTGAGACTCGGGGTCTTCGGTCTCAACGCCAACAAAAGCTTCGTCCCAGCCCAAGACCTGAACTGTGGCACCAGGGTGTGCGCGGAGAGTGGCCATCACAACTTCCGAGGCTGCAAGGTAGGCCTCTTGATCCACCGGCAGAATAATGGCATCCGGTACCTTGCGGGCGGCGATTCTCAGTGGCATCCCGGAGCCGACGCCGAACGCCCTCGCTTCGTAGGAGGCGGTGGACACCACTGCCCGTTCCGTGGGGTCACCCCTCCCGCCCACAATGATCGGTTTGCCCGCCAATTCGGGCCGCCGGAGGATCTCCACAGCGGCAATGAACTGGTCCAGATCAACGTGCAGCACCCACGGGATTCCGCTCACGGGATTAGTTTGCCCTATAGGAGGGTTGGGGTTGTACCTTCGCCACCTTCTTTGATCTGAGCTGGCGCTAAAATCAACCCATTCCGGGTGCACATTGGCTGGTCCGCCGCCAAAGTGGGTGGTGAAGCAACGCGTCCGGAGCACCCACTTTTGCGTCACGAAGCGCCAACTTCGAACACAACTAAGTGAGGGGACTCCAGTACTCGACCAAAGGACTTAGCTATCGTGAGCGATCGAATTGAATAGTGCAGAAACTGAAATAGCCGGCGTCCTAGCGATTGTCTATGTATCCGTACTTTTCTTGGTTGTCTCGATGGGTCTTGTCATTGCAGCCACTCAGAGTCTATTTTTGCAGGCAGCCAGCAGCCCGGATGCTTGGAAGTTCTATCCAAGGCTCAAGCGAAAATGGCAGGACGACGTGTCCGGCTTCATGCCAACTCTGCCTTGGGACAGACGGCGGCTGGTCTTAGACCTGAAGACCAACCGCTCCTTGGCACCAACAGCCATTGTTGGTGGCTTTGCTAGTCTGCTCGCGTTCATTTGGCTGTTAACCATTTGCTCGCAAATCGAACGCCTTCCGCCCTTGTGGGTCTTCACCCTCCCCTGCTTAGGGTCGCTCTATTTTGGCGTGCTGGCTTCCGGGCTCTCCTACTGGATCCAGATGATTTCGTCGCGCCGACGGCACCTCCTGCAGACCGCGGCGGACCTCGTGAAGCACGCAAAGGCATTCGGCAATACGTCACCTTCCCATTCCAAAGAGCACTTGGCTGCATCGTTCCAGAGGTTTCTCAAAGCGGCGGATCGTCTGGGTATCCCAGCTGAAAACAGGAACCTCAAAGCAGCCAACGCCCTTCTCAGCAAGCGACGCCCCCTTTCCCTCGGGATGGTAAAAAGAAAATTGATCCCACAGGTAGAGCTGCTCATGCAATCGACTTACAGCGGAGATTTCGCAACAAGCACGAATCTAGGTGCCGGGGCGATACTTTCGAGCAAGTTTAGAGAACGATTGGCAAAGTGGTCGTCGTCAGCACTAGCTGTAGCCCTTGTTGCAGTCCTCTTCGCCTGGGGGCTGAACAACTTCCAGCTCCGCCCTTGAGCTGTACCTTCGCCAACCTCTTTGATCTGAGCTGGCGCTAAAATCAACCCATTCCGGGTGCATTCCGGCATTACAGCCGTCAAAGAGGGTTGGGAAGCAACGCGTCCGGACCACCCACCTCACGGGCCTAAGCTGAGATGTGCAATTTTCACTTTGGCTGGCCCTGGTTGGTGCCGGCACCCTGATCAGTTTCACTCCCGGCGCCGGCGCCATCTTCACCATGAGCAACTCACTGAACTCGGGCTTCAAGCGTTCTCTCTGGGGCATCCTTGGACAGCAGGTTGCCCTGGTGATCCACATCCTGGTTGTGGCCGCGGGTGTTGGCGTCCTGGTATCCAATTCGCCGGTGATCTTTAACGTGATCCGCTATGCCGGAGCCGCCTATCTGGTTTACCTGGGCATCCGGCAGTTCCTGCACAAGCCGGACCTGGACCAAGAGAAAGTGGAAAGTAAAAAGAACGAGTCAGCGCTGTCCATGTTCCAGCGCGGCATTTGGGTGAACCTGCTGAACCCCAAAGCTATTGTGTTCTTCCTGGCCTTCATGCCCCAGTTCATCAGGCCGAATGAACCCCTGCTTCAGCAATATGCCGTGCTGACCATCACCGTCATAGTTATCGACATTTTGGTGATGTGGTTCTTCTTCGCATTCGCGGCGAGGTCGTTCCAGCGGTTCACCCACGACGAGCGCGGTCAAATGGTCCTCAACCGGGTGTTCGGTTGCTTGTTCGTCCTGGTGGGCATCCTGCTGGCGGTCATCCACTAGGGGTGAAGTTTTAGGCGGGCGACGTAGATCCCCGAACCACAAGCGAGCTCTCCAGCACCACGTGGGCCTCGTCCAGCGGCAGGCCCTCCATGAGCCCGCGCAACTGCTCGCCGGCTTTGCGCCCCAACGGTGTTGCAGGCAAATGCACAGTGGTGAGGCCGGGGTTGCTGGTGGCGGAATAGGGCAGGTCATCGAACCCCGCCACAGCCAGCTCTTCCGGAATCCGGACGCCTTCAACGCGGGCTTCCTGCAGCACGCCATAGGCATGCGTGTCAGTTCCGCAGACGACGGCGGTGACCCCCTGCCGCTGCCACTGCGGCCATGCTTGGGCGAATGCGGCGGCGGCAGCACCGACGTCGATCGGGGTGCTGATGACATGGGCAGCGTCCACTGAAAGTCCACTCGCAGCAGCTTCGGACAAGAAGGCTTCACGCCGGAGTTGGAACGTGGCGGTACCGGTGATGCCATCCACGTAGGCGGCCCTGGTGTGTCCGGAAGCGGCGAGGTGACGGGCCAACTCGCGGGCGCCTTGTGCGACGTCGAGGTTCACCGACGGCGCATAGGACTCAAGCCCCGGGGCATCCAACAGCACCAATGGGCCTGCGGCGGACAGGTCTTCCAGGAACTCAGCGCTGGGTGCACCCACCAGGAGCCCGGCAGGCCGGAGGGCCAGCAATTTGCGGACGTCCTCAGCCTGAGGCGACTGGCCGGCGTCGGTCACTGAAAGCAGCAGCTGATACTGGGATCCCAAGGATTCCCGCACCCCTGCAATGACATTGGCGAAGAACGGGTTGGACACATCCGGAGTCACCAGAATGACGATCGAGCTGACTCCGCGGGCCAGCGAGCTGCCGATGCTGTCCACCACGTAGCCCAGATCGGCGATGGCCGATCGGACCCGGGAGATGTTGTCTTCTGAGACGCGCCCTTGGGTTTTGCCGTTCGCTACCAATGACACTGTGGCGGTGGAGACCCCTGCCCGGGCTGCGACCATCGCGGCCGTCACGCGTGGTGAGCGGGGCGTACGGCTGTGGCGCCGATCCAGGGAATCCATGCATCGATCGTAGCGGTCCCACACGGCGTTGACCTGCGGTAAGGCATCAAGCGCTTGACGTTATGGCGAGTATTGAGGGGCATCAACGACGTTAAGCGTTTGACGTAACCCACAAAGCAGTGCCAGAATCTCCCTGAATGCTTAGCGCCCTGCCCCGGGCATGTTCCAGGCAGGCCCCAATGACGTGGAGAAAAACGTGGACCCCAACACCATGACGCCCGCACCCAAGAAGATCATTCTTGATTGCGACCCTGGCCATGACGACGCAGTGGCATTGCTGCTGGCACACGGCAACCCGGACATCGAACTGCTGGCAGTAACCACCGTGGTGGGCAACCAAACCCTCGAGAAGGTCACCCGCAACGCCCTTTCGGTGGCCACCATCGCCGGCATCACCGGTGTCCCCTTCGCTGCAGGCTGCGACCGCCCACTGGTCCGCACCATCGAAACCGCGCCGAGCATCCACGGTGATTCCGGCATGGATGGCCCAGAGCAGCCCGAGTCCGCAATCGAGCTGGACCCGCGCCACGCCGTGGACCTCATCATTGACACCGTCATGGCCCACGAGCCGGGCACCGTCACGCTGGTCCCCACCGCAGGCCTGACCAACATTGCCATGGCCGCCCGCAAGGAGCCCAGGATCGTGGAGCGCGTCAAGGAAGTTGTCCTCATGGGCGGCGGCTACCACGTGGGCAACTGGAGCGCCGTTGCCGAGTTCAACATCATCATTGACCCCGAAGCTGCGCACATTGTGTTCAACGAGAAATGGCCTGTGGTGATGGTGGGCTTGGATCTGACCCATCAAGCACTGGCCACGGATGAGGTGGTCCAGCGAATCGCGAAGATCGGCACCAAACCCGCCAAATTCGTCATGGAGCTCATGGACTTCTTCCAGAAGACCTACAAGGACGCCCAGGGCTTCGACTTCCCGCCGGTTCACGACCCCTGCGCCGTGGCCTACGTCATTGACCCCTCCGTCATGACCACCCGCAAAGTTCCCGTGGACATCGAGCTGCAAGGCAAGCTCACCCTGGGCATGACCGTGGCCGATTTCCGCGCCCCCGCGCCGGAGGACTGCCACACCTCCGTTGCCGTGGACCTGGACCACGCAAAGTTCTGGGACCTGGTTACCGATGCAATCGAACGGATTGGCGAACCAACGCTCGACGCCGGTGCTAACGCCACCGCTGGTGCTAACGCCACCGCCGCTCCTAACGCCACGGCCGGTGCGGACGCCGACGTCAGCGCCACCGAAATCAGCGCCACCGCCGAGGCAATCCTGGCAGGAGAGGCAAAGTAATGTCCTCCCCTTCAACCACCCCAACAACGTCCCGCGCTAACGTCGCAGCCCTCATGGTTGCCTTGCTGGCAGCCTGCGTAGCCTTCCAGCTCAACGCCTCGATGCTCAGCCCGGCGCTGGTCACCATGGGCAACGAACTGAACACGGACCAGGCCACCATCGGCTTGTCCCAGACCTGGTTCTTCACCGCCGCGGCGTTGTTCTCACTCTTCCTCCCCCGCCTCAGCGACATCGTTGGCCGCAAGAAAATCCTTGTGGGCATGATGCTCCTGATGGCTGTGGGCTCCGTGATCGCAGCCTTAGCGCCGGACGTAACGTGGCTCTTCGTGGGCCGCATCATCCAAGGCGTCAGCGGTCCCACGGTCCCGCTGTGCTTGATCATGCTCCGCTCGGCAGTGACCAACCCCCGCAAGTACGGCACACTGATGGGCCTCATCACGGCAGTAAATGGCGGCGTGGCCGGCGTGGACTCTTTCGTTGGCGGCTACTTCGCTGAAAACTTCGGTTTCCGCAGCATCTTCTGGCTCATGGTGGCGCTTGCCCTCATCGCCACCGTCCTGATCGCCTTCCTCGCCGGCGAAAGCAAGCCCGCCGCCGGCACCACCATGGACTGGCTTGGCGTGTTCTGCATTGTCATCGCCGTGGGCGCCCTGCTCACCGCACTGAACGAGGGCGCCAAACTGGCTACAGCCTTCGACGCCGGTACCCTGACGTTGGCGATAGTCCTCACGGTGATTGCCGCCGTCGCGTTCTTCGCCTTCTGGACCGTTGAGAAGCGCGCCAAGCAGCCCATGGTGGAAACCGTGCACTTGCGCCAGCGCTCCACCTGGGCTCCCTTGCTGACCACCACCCTGACCATGACCGGCATCTTCGCGGTCATCAACGGCATTGTTCCGGCCTACGTGCAGGCAGTGGATCCCGGCTTCGGCGTGGGCCCCACGGAGATGGCGCTCATCATCCTCACCCCTTACGCCCTCCTGGGTTGGCTGTTCGGGCCGATCAGCGGCCGCCTTGCACCGGTTCTCGGCTACACCAGGGTGCTCCGCATCGGCCTGATCGGAAGCCTGGTGGCTCTGGCTATCATCGCGTTCTTCGGCCTGAACAACTTGCCCATGATGATTGCGGGCACGGCCTTGCTGGGCATCATGTACGCCGGTACGGTCAACATCATGCTGAACGGTCTGGGCGTGGTCCTCTCCCCGCAAGGCAACCCGGGCTTCCTTCCGGGCATGAACGCCGGAGCTTTCAACCTTGGCGCCGGCCTGAGCTTCCTTGTTCTCCCGGCGGTCCTTGTGGCCACGGCCTCGCTCAACGACGCCAAGGCCTCCTACCTGACCGTCGTGGTGGTAGGCCTGGCCATCACCTTCGCCGCGTTTGCTGCCTCGCTCCTCATTCCAAAGCCAGTGGACGCAGAAGTAACCGAGAATGAAAAGGTGACCGCATGACCAGCGCACCCAAAGCGGGAATCGTCGTCGTCGGCTCCCTCAACGCAGACCTCACCATCTACTGCCAGCGGCTCCCCCAACCTGGCGAGACTGTCCACGGCAATGGTTTTGCGGTGAACCCGGGCGGTAAGAGCGCCAACCAGGCCGTGGCTGCCAGCAGGCTCGGAGCCCAGGTCACCCTGATCGGTGTCGTGGGCGACGACTCCAACGGCACCATGCTCCTGGATTCAACCGCCGGCGCGGGAGTTGACGTTTCACGGGTTCGGCGCGCGGACGTGGCCACCGGCGTCGCGGTCATTTCCGTGGATGCCGACGGCGAGAACAGCATCATCATCTCCGCTGGCGCCAACGGGACGCTGATGCCCGCGGACATTCGGCCCGACGCTTTTGAGGGCGCCGCCGTGGTGTGCCTGTGCCTGGAGGTGGGGATCGAGACTGTTATTGCCGCCGCCCAAGCAGGGCACGACGCCGGCGCCACCGTTTTGCTGAACCTCTCGCCTTACGCCGAGGTTCCTGAGCGCTTGGCCACCTTGAGCAATGTTCTGCTGGTGAACGCGCACGAGGCGGCGATGTTCCTCGGCTCAGGGGTTGACGTTCCTGACGCCGATGCCGGAGTGGAGGCCTGGGAACCGGTTCGCCGCCAGTTTGCCGCCCGTGGCCTGCAGCAGGTCCTGATCACGCTCGGGGCGCACGGCTCGGTTGTTGTGGACTCGCTGGCTGGTGATGGCCAGACCGGTGAAGGCCAGACCGGCGAGGGCCAGTCCGGTGCGGTCCAGTCCGGTGCGGCGGAGGGCCGGATCACGCGCATTGCGCCCACCAAGGTTTCGGCCGTGGACACCACCGGCGCCGGCGATGCTTTCACGGGCGCCGTGGCTGCGCGCCTGGCGGCCGGAGAGTCGCTGGCCGATGCCGCCGCGTTTGCCTCGGTTGCCGCAGCGTTGGCTGCGACCAAGAAGGGCACGCAGGCCGCGTACCCGGGCATCGCCGACGTCGAGGAGCTGCGCGGGGCTTAGTTCCAGCGCGGCACCCAACTAGGGGACAGCAAACGCTCCACTGAGCACTCAGTAGAGCAGTTGCTGTCCCCTAGTTGGGCTAAGCGGAGGTTCGGGCTGCGCGCTGGGCTGCGCGCTCCACTGCCTTGCGGCTGAGGGCTCCGTGGCCGGCCATGAGGCGGGGAACCACTACGTACACAGCGGCGGGAACCACCAGGGCCGTGAGCAACAATGCGCGGAGGACCGGGTGGAGTGGCTCCATGACCGGGCCAAGCAGCAGCATGCCCACCGATACGAGCGGAAAGATGGCCATCCAGGTGATCAGTGCCCTCATGTGAATCGAAGGTCCCTGCGGCCGGGCCGCGGGAAGGACAGCGGAGTGGACTTCGGGCCGAACAGCAGAGGCCGGGGCGGCCGCCACTGCCGGGGATTCCAGTGCGATCCCGGGCTCTACAGAGACTTCTGTGGCTGATTGCGTGGTCATGACATTCTCCAACTAAACGGTTGCTTTTGGCTTGACATCACAATAACCCCACGAGCCAGCAATTACAACCATCCAGTTGGAAACTGGTAATATGACTCCTATGGCATGGGACACAGAGCGAACCAAAGCGCTGCTGCTGGAAGCGGCAACCAGCGAATTTTGCACTCGCGGACTAGCCGGTGCCCGCATAGATCGCATTGCCGCGGAGGCGGGGGTCAACAAAGAGCGGATCTACCAGTACTTCGGCAACAAGAATGCCCTCTTTGACACCGTGATCGTCACCGCCCTGAGTTCCCTCATGGACGAGGTCCCCATTGAAGGCAAAGGCCCCGAGGCAATGGCGGACTACGCCGGCCGGCTCTTTGATCACCACCAAAAAGACGCCACGGCACCACGCCTCCTTTTCTGGGAAGGACTGGAACGCGGCGCCGAAGTGGTGGGCCTGCCCAAGCGAATGGCCAACTGCGCATCCAAGGTCAACAGCACCATCGCCGCACTGCCGGGAGTTTCCAGGGAAGACGCCGGAGATCTCCTCATCACGATTGTAAGTTTGTGCGATGCCGCCCCCGTGCTTCCGGCACTGGACGGACTCATGGCTGGCAACGACCCCGGCCGCGCCGAAAGGCGACGCGCCGCCGTCGTACGCACCGTGTACCTGGCAGCATCAGCCCTGGCCGCAGAGGCGGACGCTTCTGCCCGGGCGGGAACCAGGGCGGGAACCAGGTCAAACGCGGTGTCGGAGACTGAGGCGGAGTCCGAAGCGCCCGCCGAAAGGGCCCAGGAAACGTCCCGCGGGCTGGCCTAACGGAGCCTCCCCCTCAAGCGCCGTGACAGTTTTGACAGGAAAAGTGACTCGCTTGTGAAGTTGCCCCTAGCCAAGAGGGGGCACCATGAACCATGCTTGCTGAATGTACTCAACGACGAGCCCATACCGCATCATCACGGTCTGCACCGGAAACATCTGCCGCTCGCCCATGGCAGCGCTCATGCTCACCGAAGCCTTCAGAGCGGAAGGGCTCGGCCAGCTTGTAGCCGTTGATTCCGCGGGAACCACAGGGTACGAGGTGGGGCATCCCATAGACCCCCGCGCTGGACGCGTCCTCACCGCCCAACACCTCGCTTCCGAGGACCACGTGGCCCGGGAGTGGCGGCCCGACTGGTACGCCCAGCGGGATCTGATCCTCGCCCTGGACGTCGATCATTTCGGCTGGCTCCAGGAAAACGCCCCGGACCACGCAGCACTGGAAAAAGTCCGGATGCTCCGCAGTTTCGATCCCCGCATGGCAGGCCGCAGCTCCCTGGACCTTGGCATAGAAGACCCCTGGTACGGCGGCCATACTGACTTCGACAACACCTGGACGCTCATCAAGGCCGCCATTCCGGGGATCGTGGAATACACCAGGGCAGCCATTGCCGGGTCACAGGAAGCCAAAGCCCACGAGCCCCAGCAGGTAACCTCTATGACATGACTCCTGCACCCGTGATCATCGCTGTTGACGGCAGGTCCGGCGCAGGAAAAACCACGCTGGCCGTTGAGCTGGCAGCCCGGCTCCGGCAACACCACAAAGTTTCGCTGTTCCATCTTGAAGACATCTACCCCGGCTGGAACGGCCTGCTGCCCGGTATTGAGCGCTATGTGGGCACAGTCTTGAAACCCCTCAGCGAGGGCATGGCCGCAGAGTGGACCAGTTGGGACTGGGAAAAGCATTACGACGGCGGACTGAACGTTACGCTGCCCGCCGAGATCGTGATTGTTGAAGGGGTAGGAGCGGCCGCCGATGCAGCCCGTTCCATGCTGGATGCCGTGGTGTGGGTGGAGTCGCCCGGTGACGATCGCCGTCGTCGTGCACTAACGCGTGACGGAAGTACCTACGAACCGTACTGGGACAGCTGGGCCGCCCAGGAAGACGAATGGCTGTCCACCGATCAGGTGGTGGCCGCGGCCGATGTCCGGGTGCAAAACCGTGCCGATGGCAGCGCGCCGGAAGACGTCCTGCGGGCCCTGATGTACCTGCCATCCATCGCCTCCGTCCTGTCCCCCGAGCTCAGCGCACGGCGCGGCTTGCAACTGCGGTCCGAACGCCTGGAAGCAACCCCGGACGCCGCCCAGTTGTTCGCTTCCCTCTACGGCAAGTCGGCCAATGCGGTGTGGCTGGATTCGTCCAATGCCGCGGCCGTTGCGGGCCGTTCCCAAGCGGCCGCCCGCAGCCGCTTCAGCATCCTGGCTGACGACGGCGGCACGTTCGGACAGTCCGCGCTGCACCGCTCCGGAACCACCCGGGTAACGGCCGGCTCGGCCACCGTCAGCACTGCCGGGCCGTTTTTCCGCTGGCTGGATTCCGTGTGGGGCCGCCGCGCTGTCCGCGCGCCCCGCGGCTACGACGGGCAGTTCACGCTCGGCTGGCTCGGCTACCTCGGCTACGAACTCAAACGCGAAACCGGCGGGAATGACGTCCACTCCAACACCCCGGACGCAGCCCTCCTCTTTGCCGGCCGGGCAGTGGTGCTGGATCATCGGGAACAGGCCGTCTGGCTGCTCGCCCTGGACGCCCCCGACGCCGATGAATGGTTGGGTGAGGCGCGCACCGCAGTAGGTGCCGCCACCGCCGCGGCGAGTGCCGCCGTCGAGCTTTCTTCCGGGGCTGTCCCCGAATTCGAGAGCCGCGACTCAGCCACGGACTATAAGCGCAAGATCGCGGACTCACAGCACCAGATCAGCGAAGGCAACTCCTATGAGGTCTGCCTGACCACCATGCTGGAAGCACCCGCAGGGGACTTGGATCCGTGGGCCGTCTACCTGGCGCTGCGACGCCGCAACCCTGCACCGTTCGCCAGCTACCTCCGATTCGGCGATCTGGCGGTGGCCAGTACGTCGCCTGAACGCTTCCTGCGCATCATGTCCGACGGCGGGATGCGCGCCGAACCGATTAAGGGCACCCGGGCCCGGTCTGCTGACGCTGCAGAGGACGCCGCGTTGCGGCACGACCTTGAGACCTCGCTGAAAGACCGCGCGGAGAACATCATGATCGTGGACCTGCTACGCAACGACCTGAGCCATTTCGCCATCCCCGGTTCGGTGACAGTCAGCAGGCTATGCGCGATCGAGAGCTACGCCACGGTCCACCAAATGGTGAGCACTATCGATGCCCACCTCCGTCCGGGCGCGCCCCGGGCCGAAGCCCTGGCGGCAGCTTTCCCGGCCGGTTCCATGACCGGAGCGCCAAAGATCAGCACCATGGACATCCTGGATCAGCTGGAATCCGGCCCCAGGGGAATCTACTCCGGCGCGATCGGTTACTTCTCCATGAATGCCGCCACGGACCTTGCCGTGGTGATCCGCACTCTCGTGGTGAATCCTGACGCTGATGTAGGGCGTGGTGGCCCTGGCGGGCGGACCTTGTCCTTGGGCGTGGGCGGCGCCATCACCGCAGACTCCGTGGCCGATGACGAGTATGAGGAAATCCGGACCAAGGCCTATGGCGTGCTGTCCACGCTGGGTGCCGATTTCCCCGGTTGAGTTCTTGTGCAGCTGAACAAAAACTACTGGAGCGTGGCGGTCAATCTGGCCACGTTGTCCACATACTTGGCCAAGGGGGGTCTATCCGTCCAGTCTTCCAACATAAGCTCACGGGACACCTCGCGATACGTGGACTCCACGGCCCGCATGAGGTTCACGGTTTCGGCACCCAAAAGCATCACCGAAACCTCCATGTTCAGGGAGAAGGAGCGCATGTCCATGTTGCTGGAACCAAGAACGGCCACTTCGTCATCGATCGTGAAGTGCTTTGCGTGGAGGACATACGGCGCCCGGTACAGGTAGATGCGGACTCCGGCCTCCAGGAGTGCCTCGTAATAGGAACGCTGGGCGTGGTGGACCAGGAACTGGTCACCCTTTTCGGAGACAAAGAGTTCCACATCAACGCCCCGCTGCGCGGCCGTGGTGATGGCGTAGAGAAGGGAGTCGTCAGGGACGAAGTACGGACTGCAGATGGAGATCCGGTGCTGCGCCGAGTAGATCAGTGTGTTGAACAAGCGGAGGTTGTTCTCCGTGGCGAACCCCGGGCCGCTGGGCACCACTTGGGCCGTTACCTTGCCCGGAGGCGTTGGCTGGGTAGGCAAACGCAGCTGGTCTTCAAGGGACTCGTCGGTCTCGCTCAGCCAGTCCGTTGCGAACACTACGTTGAGCGTGGGCACAATCGGACCCTCAAGCCGGGACATCAGTTCAACCCATTTGCGGCCAACTTTGTGGTGCTTGGGATTGTTGTACGAAGGCTCAATCAGGTTCTGGGAGCCAGTGAAGGCAACAAGTCCGTCGATCACCATGATCTTGCGGTGGTTCCGGAGGTCCGGACGCCTCCATTGACCATGGATGGGCAGGAGCGGCAGCATCCTCTTCCATTGAATCTTGCCTGCTTTGAGCCGGCGGATGAGGCGGCGATACCCCTTGACCCTCAAGGTTCCAATGTGATCGAAGAGCAGCCTGACCGTCACACCGCGTTCAGCAGCCTTCTCCAACTCCGTGAGCAGTTCATCTGTCACGGAGTCGCTGCTCATGATGTAGAACTCGGCGTTGATGTACGTCTTGGCACCTTTGACTGCTTGGGCCATGGCTGCAATTGATTCCTTGTATCCGGGGATCAGTTCAACCTTGTTGCCGTCAACCATGGGCAATGACCCGAGCCGGTGGTTCAGCTCGCCGGCTGATTTCACCCATTCAGGGCCCGAGTAGACGCTCACCGGATCGGCAAGGTCGGAGGTGACGGCACGTACGCGCCTGTTCACTTCTTCTTGCTGCTCACGCCTGCGCTTGGACAGTTTGAAGTTGCCGAAGAGGAGGAAGAGGACAAAACCTACCGAGGGGATGAGGAAAACAGCCAAGAGCCAAGCCATGGCGGTAGTGGGACGCCTATTGCCGGGAATGATCCCCAACAACACAATGCGCATGATGACTTCCGCAATAGCCCACGCACCCACCAACCAGGTCCATTCCTGGCCAAACGCAAAAGGAAAGAGCACCGGACAAACTCCCACGGTTCGTGAACAACAGTGACCACAGCCTATCCGGCAAAGCCATCCGCAACGGCACCGCACTAAGCTGGGACCATGACTTCACCTGCTCCTACGGTCCTTGTTTTCCTGGACCCGGCCTTCGAAAACGGACGCATTGCCGATTCCAGCCAGCCCCAACTCATGGCTACGGACCTTGGCGCCACCCGTGGCGATGGCGTGTTCGAATCACTCCTGGCAGTTCAGGGACGGCCCCGTAAAGTGCAGGCGCACTTGAACCGGTTGAACAGTTCCGCGGCAGCCTTGGACCTCGCGCTTCCGCAGCAGGATGCGTGGCGCAAGGCGATCGAAACCGCCATCAATGAGTTCCGCGAGGTCCACCCGGCTCCCACGCCGGAGGAGGACGAGGTGGTGGTGAAGCTAATAGTCACCCGTGGCGTGGAGGGTGCAGCCAGCCCCACATGCTGGGTGCAGGCTTCCCCTTCACCCGCAGGGAGCCGCCGGCAGCGTGAGACGGGAATCGACGTCGTGCTTTTGGACCGTGGCTTCGATACCGAAGCCGGCGAGCGGGCGCCATGGCTGTTACTCGGCGCCAAGACGCTGTCCTACGCAGTGAACATGGCGGCGCTGCGCTTCGCGCATAAGCAGGGCGCCGATGACGCTATTTTTACTTCCTCGGACGGCCGTGTCCTGGAGGGCCCCACGTCCACAGTGTTGCTGGCGCACCTTGAAACGGAGGACGACGGCGAAGGTTCAGTCAGGACTGTCCGTCGTCTCATCACGCCGCAGCATGACAGCGGGATCCTGCCCGGCACCTCGCAGGGCGCCCTGTTCGCGGCAGCGAAGGCCGCTGGCTGGGAACTGGGCTATGGGCCGCTCGTCCCGCAGGATCTCTTCGACGCCGACGCCGTGTGGCTAATCTCGAGCATCCGTTTGATTGCCCCGGTGAACCACATCAACGGCAAGGAGATCGGTACACCGGCTGTTCGGAAGCAGCTCACTGCCGAGCTCAACACCTTGTTCGCGGGCATCGAGTAAATCACCGGGCTTCGGAATTCTTCGCCTACTTGCTCCGCTAGGAACTTAGCAGATAGCAAGTAGGGGAATCGCTCACATGACCCAATGATTAGAGTTCCTTGCGCTCAAATGCAGGTAGTCCGCGCGTTCAAACGGATTCCTTAGGCTCCTTGAAATGGTCATCCGTCATGTGATGAATCTTGTACTCGTGTTAGTTGGATCACGTCCAGCTGGTACTACTTCAGACTTTGCTGGCTAACTTCCCGGAGGGAATATGGGACTCAGCTCCCCCACAGAAGCCGAAGCATCGGCAACAAAGGCTCAGTCCCCGGCTGACGCCTCACAGGCAGGACTGCGCCGGTCCATGGAGGCCCGGCACTTGGTGATGATCGCCATGGGTGGCGTCATCGGCTCCGGCCTGTTCGTAAGTTCCGGATACACCATCGCCACCGCCGGCCCCTTAGGCGCGGTCCTGGCGTTCCTCATTGGCGCCGTGGTGGTCTACTTGGTGATGGCATGCCTCGGGGAGCTCGCTGTTGCGTTCCCCGTCTCAGGCGCCTTCCACATCTACGCCGCCCGCACCATCGGTCCCGCAACGGGATTCGCCACCGCCTGGCTTTATTGGCTCTGCTGGGCCGTGGCCCTTGGGTCCGAGTTCACCGCCGCAGGGTTACTGATGCAGAGGTGGTTCCCCGGTGTTGATGTTTGGATCTGGTGCTTCATCTTCGCCGCCGTGCTGTTCACTCTGAACGCCATTTCATCGCGCGTCTTTGGTGAATCAGAGTTCTGGTTCGCGCTGATCAAGGTTGCCGCCGTCGTCGGCCTGATCATTCTTGGCGGCGCCGCACTCGCAGGATTCCACCCCCTGGCCACTGGCGGGTTCCCCTCGTTTGGCGAGAACTTCAACACCCCCGGAGGGCTGTTCCCCAACGGATTCACCGGCGTCTTCGTCACCTGTCTGGCGGTCTTCTACGCCTTCTCCGGTTCCGAACTGATCGGTGTTGCCGCCGGAGAGACCGCCAACCCCGGCGCGAACATTCCCAAAGCAATGCGCACCACGGTCATCCGGCTGCTCATCTTCTTTGTTGGGGCAATTGTGGTCATCGCAGCCACCATCCCGTACGAACAAGTCAGCGTGGACGAGAGCCCGTTCGTCACCGTCTTCTCCATGCTGGGCATCCCCTACGCCGCGGACATCATGAACTTTGTGATCATCACCGCGTTGCTGTCAGCTGGTAACTGCGGACTGTTTTCCTGCGCACGCATGCTCTTCTCGCTGGCCGATGAGGGCCACGCGCCCAAGGCCTTCCGCAAGTTGACCAAGCGCGGGATCCCCATGGTGGCGCTGTGCGTGAGCATGCTTGGAGGCCTCGCTTCCTTGATCAGCAGCGTGGTGGCCGCGGAAACCGTCTACCTGGTACTGGTCTCTGTGGCAGGTTTCGCCACCGTTGGGGTGTGGATGTCGATCGTCGCTTCACACTTCATCTACCGGCGGACCTTTGTGCGAAACGGTGGCGACCTTTCGACTCTCCCTTACAAGGCCCCGCTGTTTCCGCTGGTTCCCATCCTTGCGTTCGCGCTGTGTTTGGTATCGCTGATCGGCATCGCCTTTGATCCCAACCAAGTGGCGGCGCTCTTCTTCGGCGTACCTTTTGTGGGCGCCTGCTACGTGTTCTTCCACTTCAAATACGGACGACGCCGGTCGCTCAAGAAGGTGGTAGACGCCTAGTCAGATCCTGGCCCGTGGCTTCCTGACCCCCTTTGGCGGCAGATCGGCCCTTGCGCAACCTTTCCTGGTTGCCCAAGGGCCGATCTCGGTTGAAACAGGGTCAGGAGCCCACGCCCTGCGCGCCTTCACCACCGACTTTGATGTCCGAAACTCCCCGGACACGCCAGCCACGGGGTGTGTGGACGAGGTCCCGCCCCCAAAGCGGGTGGCTGCCGCACGCCCTTCAGCGGTTGGACTTACTTCTTGGCCGCCCGGACCGGGTGCTCGCTCAAAATAGACAGCCGGTTAAAGGCGTTGATTCCAATGGCCGCCATGCACAGGACACTGATTTGCTCATCGCTGTAGTGCTGGCGTGCCTGTTCAAAGAGCTCCGGGCTGGGCCTTGATGAGCTCATGCGGGTGATCTGCTCCGCGATCTCCATGGCCACCACCTCGGCCGGTTCAAAAAGTTGCACTTCCTTGTAGACGGCCACCAGGGACAGTCGCTGTTCCGTCTCGCCATACTTCAAGGCCCGACGATGGTGAAGGTCCAGGCAGAAGGCGCAGCCGTTGATCTGCGAGCACAAGTAGTTGATGAGCTCGAGGGTTCGCCTGGGGATGCCCAGCCGGTCAGCTTCATCTACCAATTGCTGGGAATAGTGGCTCAATGTCGCGTAAAGATCCGGCTGCTGCTTATCCAAATAGCCGGCCAAACGTGGTTTTGTTTCCTGTTCAAGCATGCTTGGAGCCTAGCGCAACGGGGAGCCCCAAACGGGAGGGACCTGATAGAGGGTCCGACCCAAACGGGAGGGAAGTGGGAGAGGGTCCACCCCAAACCCGCGGGACGTGAGAGAGGGTCCTACTCGCGCGCGGCAGCGGTGTCGGCAGCGAGCCGGATGCCGTGCTGAGCCAGCCACACCGGATTGAAAGCCTTGCTCATATAGTTCGTTCCGGCGTCGGGCGCTATGGCCACCACCAATGAACCGTGAGGTGCTACGCGGGCCACGCGAACTGCAGCAGCAACAGCAAGTCCGGAGGATGGCCCCAAAGCGAGCCCTTCTTCGTCGAGCAGCCGGTGGACCGTGGTGTACACCTCGTCGTTGGGGATGCGAAGGAAACGGTCCACGAGGGAGCGGTTGAAGGCTTTGGGCCACTCGGGCTCCGGCCAGGAGTTGCCCACGCCGTCCACCAGGATCTCGCCGGGATGGCCGCCACTGTAGGCCGAGCCATAGGGATCTGCGCCAACAACCTCAAGATGCCCGCCGGGCCGGGAGGCAGCCACCTTCTCTTTGAGGAACCGCCCGTTCCCACTGATGGTGCCGCCCGTGCCGATGCCGGCCACAAAGTGCGTCACCAGGCCGCCTGTCTGTTCCCAAATCTCCGGCCCGGTGGTTTGGTAATGCGCCAAGGGGTTGGCCGGGTTGTCGAATTGCATCGGCCGCCACGCGCCGGGCGTCTCAGCGGTAATCCGTGCTGCCACGGCCCTGGCATTCTCCGGCGATTCGGACGGCGCATTCCAGTCCGTGAGGATCACCTGCGCGCCGTAGTGGTGCAGCGCGGCGAGCTTTTCCTCGGAGATTGTGTCTCCGGTCACCACCACCACCGGATGTCCGGTCAGGTGCCCTATGAGGGCCAAGCCGATTCCGGTGTTGCCGGACGTGCTCTCCACAATGGTGGCACCTGGCTGCAGTTCCCCGGCTCTTTCGGCCGCCCGAACCATGCTCAGTGCCGTGCGGTCCTTGATGGAGCCACCGGGGTTCTCGGACTCGAGCTTGATATGGATGGAACTGCCGAGTCCGCGTCCCAATGCCTCCAACTTCACCAGGGGCGTGTTGCCCACCCTTTCCAAGACTGAGGCGTCCAGCCCATCGGGGGCGGAGGCGGTCACTTGCTTCTCATGTTTGCGGATCACTGTACTCACCACGTGTTCTCCATGAATTCCACCGCGACTGCCTCCCGTAATTGCTGCCGGGCACGTTCCACCAGTTCCGGTGCCGAGGGCCTGCGGGCCAGCACGTCCGCGAGCCGTCCCACCACCAAGCCGGTTCCCCTACCCAGTGGCTGCGCGGCTTCCGCTTCAAGCAACAGGTAGGACGCCGTGAGCGCTTCGATCACCAACAGCTTCTCTGCGGCTTCCACGGACTTTTCGAGCTGCTGCAAGGCGAGCGGGGCCAAGGATGAATGATCTTCGACGTCGGCAGAAAGGGTCGGCGCGCCAAGAGTGGACGGCGCTGCGAGGAACTTGAGCTCCGCCAGCAGTCCGGCGGCCGAGTACCAGAGCAGCCCGGGAAGTTCTTCCTGAACCAGGCCATCCCCCGATGAGGAGGCCGCCAAGTGTTTGGCCCGGATGACCCGTTGCGGTGGATACAACTTGGCGATCCGGCGTTCGCTGGAAATTCCCACATGCGCCAACGCCAGCCGGAGCCCCTCGAAAGCGAGCGCCAATTGCAGGGGCTGGAAGTTCCCGCCGGAAACGATCTGCCCTGACTCGATATCAACCAGTGGATTGTCGCCACGGCCGTTCAGCTCCACCTCCAAGGCTGCGCCGAGTTCCGTGACCAGGGATCGGAACGCGCCGTGGTTCTGCGGCGCGGCCCTGAAGGACAACGGATCCTGGACAGAGGCTTCGGGCCGAACATCCTCCAGCCATCCACCGCTCAGCAGGCGGCGGACGGCGGCTGCCGAGTCCCGCTGCCCGTTCACCGCCTTTGCCGCCTGAATGGCGGGCGAAAAAGGGCTGAGGTTCCCGCCGCCGTCGTACCTCGCGATCGTCTCCAGCGAGAGGGAAAGGGCGACGTCGGCAAGCTCGGCCACGTGCCGGAGCCGCAACAGCGCAAGGCTACCGGCGCCTACCGAGTATGCATTTGCGCTGACCATGGCCAAAGCTTCGCCGGGCGCTGGCACCAAAGGCTGGAGACCGGCGTCGGCGAGCGCTTTGGCGCCAGTGATCAGGGTGCCCTCCGTGCTGAACGCTTCTCCCTCACCGATGGCTACGGCGGCGACGGCGGCCAGCTGGGTAAGGTCCGAGGACCCCACCGAACCTTCACGTGGGATGGCGGGAAAGACGCCGCGGTTGAGCATGTGCGCGTAGAAGGCAGCGGTCCCGGGGCGCACGCCGGAGCCGCCACGGCTGAAGCCGATCAGCCGGGTGAGGATGATTGCCCGGGCGGTGGCGCGGTCAACGTAGGATCCCACACCGCTGTTGTGATACCGGATTACCTGTACTTGGTACGCCAGGAGCGACTTCTCCTCCACAGCTGTATCGCGGCCCGATCCCAACAAGGTGTTGAGTCCGTAAACACGTTGCCCGGAGGCCGCAGCCCGTTCCACAATTTCTCTCGAGCGAAGCAGCAAAGCCAACGCTTCCTCGTGGAGTTCCACCTGGATGGCGGGATCCTCAGCGGCAACTGCCACGTCTTCGGCACGGACTGGAGCCGTTCCAATGACCAGTGTCCGCGGTTTCCGGGATGCCATCAGAAGTCCAGGAGGTTTTGCCGGAATCCGCCGTTGCCGTAACTCTTCCTCAACAGGCCACGGCGGCGCAGTTCCGGGGTGAGTTTATCCAGCACACTGTGCACGGTCACCGGGTCCACAAAGCCGGAGAAAAGGAAGCCGTCGCCACCCACGGCGGCACCTGTTTCCTCCAGGTAGTCGGCGATTTCACCGGCTGTGCCAATGATCGAGTCGCCCGCACCACCGCTGCGTGCCTGGAGGATCTGGCGAAGTGTGGAACCTGGCGGGGCTGCCTTGGCGAAGTGCTCCAGTGTGCCTTGGTTGCTGTTGGTGCTCAACTCGGGCAGCGGGGCATCAAGGTCGAATTGCTTGAAGTCGATCACGGAGAGGTAGGAGATGGAATTCAGTTGGCTGTCGATGTCGCGCTGGGTAAGTTCCCGCCGCTGGGCTCGCAAGTCCGCGGCCTCGGCCGGGGAACCTACAACCGTGGGTTTTAGGACGAAAAGTACCTTGACGTCGTTGGGGTTGCGTCCGGCCTTCACAGCCTCTGCACGGATGGAATCCCGGTAGGACTTCATTCCCTCAACGCCGCGGGCCAAGGCAATGGCTACGTCCGCGTTCCCGCCGGCAAACGCCTTGCCCCGTGGGGAGGCGCCAGCCTGAACCAGCACAGGTTCCTCAGGCAACGGGGCCGTGTTAAGCGGGCCCCGGACTTTGAAGAAGTCGCCGTTGTGGTTGATGGGGTGCACTTTGCCGTGGTCCGCGAAGACCCCGGCCTCAACATCCTCAAGGACAGCGCCCGGCTCCCAGCTGCGCCAAAGCCGCCTGACAACGTCTACGAATTCCTCCGCTTTCTCGTACCGGAGGTCGTGCTCAATTTGTTGGTCAAGCCCGTAGTTTTGGGCCGCCAAGTCACTGCCGGAGGTAACGACGTTCCAGCCAAGCTGCCCTTGGGAGAAATGCTGCAGTGTGGCCAGGAGCCGGGCAGCTGTGAAGGGCGGGTAGAAGGATGCACTGACGGTGGGGACGATCCCGAGGTGTTCGGTGGCAGAAAGTAGGTACGGAACCAGGGCCAGGGGGTCGTGCTTCGGGGCGAAGGAGGCGTGCGCCAGGGAAACCTCGGCGGTGCCGCCATAGGTATCCGGGACGGTGAGGGAATCTTCGATGATGAACAGGTCCAAGCCGGATCTCTCGAAGGCGCGGACCGCTTCCTGATACAGGGCGGGTTTCTTCCAGTCGTACCCCAAGCCGTAGCCGGGAGTCCCCCAGCCCTGGACACCGAAACCGTGCCCTACGAACCATCCAAAATGCAGCATGGGCTTGAGTGTAGAACCGCTTTGTCCGTTCACCGCGACCTGATTTCATGCGAAGTTACAGGGGGTCGTACTGGGTCAATTATGCTCCCGGGACGTCACATTTGGGTTGGACTCATCCCCCTTTGGATTTTCCACATACGGCCTTCGGCTTGTTCCCCCGGCTGGGCACTGAAGCCCGTTTTACACCCGCGCATTTCTTTCCCACGGTTGGCGCGGCTGTGCGGGCACTCAGAGATGACCCGGGAAAGTAGCGCCGGTTACGCAACATGACGGCCCACCAGGGGCCTGCAAGTGCAGGCCGAGGCCCGTGGATGTTACGTTTTTCTTGAGTAATGAGTACCAGCGCAAAGCCCTGACTTGCTGGTCGGCAACCCTCTCTCCCGGCGGGGTGCCTCAGGTGACTACTCGGCGTATCGGACAAATTCGAACTGCAAGCGTGACTGAGGAGCACCAGCTATGCCTGAACCCACTGAAGAAAAACTCTCCTATCGCCTGATTACAGGCCCGGACACCCGCGATTTTTGTGAGCGAATCTCCAGCGCCCTCGCTGAGGGCTACGTGCTCCACGGCAGCCCCGCGGCCACCTTCAACGGCACAGAGGTCATCGTGGCGCAGGCAATTGTGCTCCCCGCTGCGATCGCTAACGCCGACGCCGCCGTGGCCAGCGCCGTTGACCAGCTTGAAAGCTACGACGATGAAGAAGCATTCGAGGGCCACGCATGAGCTACGCAGGTGACCTGACCCCGCACGACGCGTGGGCAAAGCTTGAAGCGGGCGCCATCCTGGTGGACGTCCGCACCGAAGGTGAATGGGCGCACATCGGAATTCCGGAGACCAAAGCAACGGAAAACGATCCCCTGTTTATCCAATGGAACCTTGCCGGTGGTGTCCCCAACTCCCGCTTCCTCGAGGACCTGCAGCAGCAGGCGCCCGAGGGCGACGATGTTGAGCTGGTGTTCCTCTGCCGCTCTGGTCAACGCTCCATTTCCGCCGCTATAGCCGCCACACAGGCCGGCTTCACTGCCTACAACGTTTTGGAAGGCTTTGAAGGGGAACCGGACCGCTACGGTGAGCGCACAGTCAACGGCTGGAAGAACCGCGGCCTGCCTACGAATTTGGGGACCGAGTAAGTGACTTTCAATCCTGACGCCGCCGGCTGGAGCCCTGACACCCAGGCCGTCCGCGGTGGCCTTGACCGTACTAATTTCCAAGAAACGTCCGAGCCCGTTTTCTTGAATTCGGGCTTCGTCTACGAATCCGCAGCGGCCGCCGAGCGCGCCTTCACCGGTGAGGACGAGCGTTTTGTGTACTCCCGCTACGGCAACCCCTCCGTGGCCACGTTCCAAGAGCGGCTGCGGCTACTCGAGGGAACCGAGGCGTGCTTTGCGACGGCGTCCGGCATGTCAGCGGTCTTCACCGCCTTAGGTGCACTGCTGGCTGCCGGCGACCGCGTGGTTGCCGCCCGTTCATTGTTCGGCTCCTGCTTTGTGATCCTCAACGAGATCCTTCCCCGCTGGGGTGTAGAGACGGTATTCGTGGACGGGCCGGATCTGGAGCAGTGGCGCGAAGCCCTCTCCGAGCCCACCACCGCGGTGTTCTTCGAGTCTCCGTCCAACCCCATGCAGGAGATCGTGGACATCGCTGCGGTCAGCGAACTGGCGCATGCCGCCGGGGCGACTGTTGTGGTCGATAATGTCTTTGCCACTCCCTTGCTTCAACGCTGCGGTGAGTTGGGTGCGGACGTGATTGTCTATTCCGGCACCAAGCACATTGATGGTCAGGGACGCGTCCTTGGCGGGGCGATATTGGGAACCAAAGAATTCATTGAGGGCCCGGTCAAGCAGCTCATGCGGCACACTGGCCCGTCCTTGTCTGCGTTCAACGCCTGGGTGCTGACCAAGGGCCTGGAGACAATCGGGCTCAGGGTGAACCACAGCTCGGCTTCAGCTTTGAGAATCGCAGAATGGCTTGAGCAGCAGCCTGCCATCAGCTGGGTCAAATACCCGCTGCTGAAGTCCCACCCGCAGTACGAGCTTGCCGCGAAGCAGATGAAAGCCGGGGGCACGGTCCTGACGTTCGAGCTTTCCCCTTCCGGCGGCCGCTCGGCCAAGGAGGCCGCTTTCGCCCTGTTGGATGGCCTCCGCGTCATAGACATCTCCAACAACCTCGGAGACTCCAAGTCCCTCATCACCCACCCTGCCACCACCACCCACCGGGCCATGGGCCCGGAGGGCCGCGATGCGATCGGGCTTTCGGATGGTGTGGTCCGCCTGTCCGTGGGACTTGAGGACGTGGACGATCTCATTCTGGATCTGGAGAAAGCCCTCAAGCAGGTCTAATCTTGCTGCCATGAGAGGGAACCATCCCTATCGCCGTGCCGGTGCGGTCATCGTTGCCGGCACGGTGGTGTGGTTTGTTGGAATCTCGCCAGTCTCACGTGTTTACATCACTCCCGACGACTCTGAGCGGCTGCGCATGCTCACAGCCGGCCAACGCGCTGGATCGCGGGCCAGCACCTCGCCGCTGTGGGAACCGTGGTGGTGCCGGTGGGTTTTGCAGCCTTCGCCCGAGCCCTTCACCGCGGCGCCACTGCCGTGGGCGGCTCGGTACCGGGCGATGATGCTGTCCCGGAGAAGGACGTTGTTCCGCGCACAGCCTCACGCCGCAAGGGGGCTATGTGGGCTTCCGGGGCGGCCGCAGCCCTGCTTGCCGGCGCCCCGCTTTTCGTCTCAAGTCTCGCCCGGAGGGCCTCGGATATTGAGGGTTTCGCCTATCGCAGGGGCTCCGACGCGCCATTTCTAGCATATTCCGGGTTGCATGTTGTGGCGTTGGCCGCGCTCGGCGGCAGCCTTCTTTCCCTGCCCGCCAGACGCTGGATCGGCGTCACCGCCGCCGCCAGCGCACCAGTCTTTGGAGCCATCCTTGTAGCAAAGAAGGACATACCGCCCCTCTTTTTCTACCTTGTGGAGGGCACTGTTGGCGCGTACCTGACGGTTTGGGAAGAGACCGACCCCAAGGCATGACCCGGACGATGATACAAATTCTGCTGGATCATCAACTACCTGGTGGCCGCATGCCTTGGATTTGCGGGACACAGAAACCTCGCTGGCATCGATGATTCAGCAAATTGATGGATGGCTGTCCACATAGGTCAATCTCCCTACCCTCATCTCCCCAATTTTGTGGCTAGCTGACGGAATGGATGCACTTGAATTTCTTCTATCGGTGGGTGGGGTGGCCAAGGTGGGCCTGCTCAAATCGCACGGTTACTCACCTTCTGACATAAGGAAGTTGGGCGGGGCATATCAGCCTCGGCACGGTATCTGGGCTTTGCCGTCCGCAGACCCAGAGTACCTCTCTGCGCTCGTCAACAACGGACACCTCACCTGCGCCAGCGCCGCCGTTCGGTACGATCTGTGGCTCAAGACCAAACCCAACAAAATCCACTTGGCGACGAGGCACAACAGAGGCAGGGGGTTCGTCCGTCACGGAGGGCTCAGGCTCGGACTTGAGGGCAACCTTCCCGTCGCATCATTGGAGGACACAGTGGTGCACGCCCTGACATGCCTCCCAGCCGTTGATGCCATAGCCGTAGCCCAGTCCGCGATGAGGGAACGTGGTGTTCCCAGGGGGGTTCTTCAAAACGAGCTAGTGGCGAACTACTTCGGGACGGCGAGGAGGTTGCTGGCCATGGCTGACGGCTTGTCGGAGTCCGTGCCGGAGATCAGCGCCCGGCTTCTCTTCGAGGCGGAGGGACTCTCATTTGAACGGCAAGTCTTCATTGCCGGTGTGGGCCGGGTGGACATCTTGGTTGACGGCTGGCTGATTGTTGAGGTTAACGGCTACAAGTTTCATAGCTCAAGGGACGCCTGGCGCCGGGACATGGGAAGGCTGAATGCTGCGCAGGCCAGGGGCTTCCTCGTTTTGAGCTTCGCTCCCGAGCAAATATGGAACTCACCGGACGATGTCATTGCGCAGGTACGCGGGGTCCTCGCACGGGGACGTCCGCGGGGTCACCGCCGGCCGCGCTTTTCTGCTTGATCATCGCTGGAAACAGCAGGAGGAAAGCCCGGAGTTGCGAGCTTTCCTCCCATCCAGAGGGCCGATGATCCAGCAGAATTGCCCGACCCTAGTCCTGGAAGTACTCGATCTTCGCACCAATGGTGTTCAACCGCTCAGCGAGGTCTTCGTAGCCGCGCTCGATCACGTAGATGTTGCGGAGCTCGGAGGTTCCCCGGGCAGCCAGCATGGCCAGAAGCAAGCACGCAGCGGGGCGCAAGGCAGGTGGGCAGCCGATTTCGGCGGCACGCCACTTAGTGGGCCCGTTGACGTAGATCCGGTGCGGATCCAGCAGCTGCACCTGGGCACCAAGCTTGTTCAGTTCCGTCAGGTAAATGGCGCGGTTCTCGTAAACCCAGTCGTGAATCATGGTCTGACCCTCGGCGTTGCCTGCGATCACTGCGAAGAACGGCAGGTTGTCGATGTTCAGGCCAGGGAACGGCATGGGGTGGATCTTGTCCTGCGGGGCCCGGAGCTCCGAGGGCTTGGTGGTCACGTCCACCAAGCGGGTGCGTCCGTTGCGCGCCATATACTCGCCGGAAATCTCGAGGTTCTGGCCCATCTGCTCCAGGGTGGCCAGCTCGATTTCCATGAATTCGATGGGAACCCTGCGGATGGTGACCTCTGAGTTGGTCACGATGCCCGCGGTGATCAGGCTCATGGCCTCAATGGGGTCTTCCGAGGGGAAGTACTCAATGTCTACGTCAATGGCGGAGCGTCCGGTGATCTTCAGCGTGGTGGTCCCAACGCCGTCGATCTCCACGCCGAGGCCCTGCAGGTAGAAGCACAGGTCCTGGACCATGTAGTTGGGGCTGGCATTGCGGATGATGGTGGTGCCCTCGCGGTGGGCGGCCGCCATGATGGCATTCTCCGTCACCGTATCGCCGCGTTCGGTCAGGACGAAGGAGCGATCCAGGTTGTCGGCGGGAGGTGCCGTCACGGAGTAGAAACCGGACTTCGCCTCAACCTCAAGGCCGAACTGGCGGAGGGCCTGCATGTGAGGCTCCACGGTGCGGGTTCCCAGGTCACAGCCGCCGGCGTACGGAAGAAGGTATTCACTGTTTTCGTCCAGGAGCGGGCCCAACAGCATGATGACGCTGCGGGTACGCCGGGCGGCATCCACGTCCATGGACTCGAGGTCCAGGACCTCGGGGCGCCGGATGCGGAGATCGCTGCCGTTCAGCCAGGTGCATTCCATACCGATTGAGGTGAGGACTTCAACGATCCTGTTGACTTCTTCAATACGGGCCAGGCGGCGCAAGGTGGTGGTGCCACGGTTGATCAGGCTGGCGCACAAAAGGGCCACACCTGCGTTCTTGCTGCTGTTGACGTCCACTTCACCGGAGAGAGTACGGCCACCCTCCACTCGGAGGTGGGTCATCTGCGGCTTAGCTACTTTGACGATGGAGCGCCCAAAAATGGCTTCGAGGCGTTCAATCATCCGGAGGCTGAGATTTTGCTTGCCCTGTTCCATCCGGGCGATTGCACTCTGGCTGGTTCCCAGCTCAGTTGCCAGCTGCCCCTGCGTCCAGCCTTTTTCGCCACGGGCGTCGCGGAGCAGAAGGCCTACATGTTCGGCGGTAGGTTGCGTCATAACCAATAAATATCACAAGTGAGCTAGAAGTCCAGCACAAATCACGGATTCAGCGGCATACATCACACGGTACCCGCCCTATGCGATATAAAGCTCGACGGCGGACCCTCGCCGCTTGCGGTGCACCTCGGCTCGCTTCTTCAAGGGCAGAGCTCCCCATTGTGCCTGGACCCGGGGTGGCTAAGGATGTAAGGGAAAGCTCAGGGGGAAACATGCCTTTCTACGGCGCGGACGTCGATCAGCTAAAAGCACTATCAAAAACTCTAGCCAACGGGGCGTCGCAACTAACAACACGCGCCCGGGAGCTTGATTCCATGATCAACCAGGGCGGCTACTGGCAAGGTCAGGACGCCAAACAGTTCGCTTCCGATTGGCAGGGACGCCTACGCCCCCTTCTTGAACGCACCTCCCGAGGGATCGAGGAAGCATCCAAAGCGGCGCTCACGAATGCTGACCAGCAGACGAGCGCCTCTAATGACGGTTCCGGTTCATTGTCAGGCGGCTCCGGTTCAGGCGGCTCCGGCTCCGGCTCCGGCGACGCCAAGACCGCAGCCGACTCCACCCACAAGACCACAGACCCCGCCCAGCCCACACCGCAGGAAATCCTGGAGCAGTACCAAGTCAGCGATGCTGAGACGACCAACTGGCCCGGCGACTGGGATCCGCTGCGATTCGTGACGGATCAGAGGGTGGTCACCGAGAAGGAAGCTGAACTGCTGAACGGCCTTGGACCTTTTGAGTTGAACGCTTTCAAAGGCATTCACGACGACGCCTTCAGTGTTGCCGATGAGCGCTTCCCCAGCGAAGACCGCAATGATGACCAGAATGACGCCTTCCGCCACGCCTACTGGAACGCCCTCATGGTCAAAGAGTTCGGCGCTGACTGGGCCGAGGATTACGCCACTGCCCACGAGCAGCTCCCCGGCAACCCGGCTCCACGTGAAGCCATGGATCTGTACAACAATGAGGTTGGACGCAACGTCGCTATCGCCAACCCGGACGCCAGTGCTGAGGAGCTTGCAGATTTGATCGAGGAAGCCGTCAATAACGGAGACACCGTGGTGGTGGGGGCTGACCTGTTGCCGCACCCGTCCAACCAGATCCCCGCTGATCAGACGGGCGACGCCGGCAATGCCCAGCCCGCCCCTGGCGAGGATCCGGAGTTCAATGACGAGTCAAGGACTACTTCGTGAGGTTTCCTGCAACCACTGATGTCCGACGCCGCTCCAAGACTCCAGCGCGCCGCGTCACCGTTACGCGGCTGCTCACTGTAGTTGTGGCTTGCTTTGCCCTGTCCTGCACCTTGGCCGCCTGTTCCCTCGGAGGATCCGTCATGCCCGAATCGAACGACCACCTCAACAATCAGGTCTTGGAGTCCGCCACGAACGGCACGGCACTCAAGCTGGCCGATGCCACGGACTTCGACTGGGACCAGGCGGGTTTCGTCACGTCGGGCACCCCGGCCAAGGACATCGAGGAAGCCTTTGGCGAGCCTCTCACCAAGGAGAACCGCTACACGGCCTCACCCGCACTCTTCGTCTTCCTGAAAGATGGGAAGGTGACCAAGGCGGTCCGTATTGTCCCGGATGCGTTTTCAGGGGCTGACGCCAGGAAGAAGTATGGCCGTGACGTGGTGCTCACTCCGCCGGAGGGTCAGAAGGGCTTCCTCAACTGGCGCGAGTAACGCCGCGCACGAGTCACGCCGCAGCCGTGCACACGGAAACCCAAGCAACCCTAGACCCGCCAGTACCCCAGCGCGTCAATCCGGTGCTTGTCCGCGCCCAGTTCTTTCCGCAGATGCTTGACGATTGCCCGGGTGCTGGACGCTTCGCAGGCGATCCAGAAGAAGTCTTCCGCCACGGAGACTGTTTCGGGCGTCAGGGCCGCGCAGACTTCCTCAACCAGCGCGGCACCGTCGCGTTTGCGCGGAATCCAGGTGACGACGTCGGAATCTGAGGCCCGCACCTCAAGGGAGGGGTCGGCGTCGTGCTGGTATTCGAGCCAAGCCGTCACGGGCGACGCCCCTGCAGCAGCACGCTGCCGCTCGTCCAGCAGCGAGTTGATGGCCGGGATGGAAGCGGGATCGCCCACCACCCACATCCGCCGAGGGGCGGGCTGCGGGAAAGTGAAGGAGCTGCCTTGGACGGTGGCATCGATCGTGTCGCCGGGTTGGACCGCGCGGGCCCAGTGGGCAGCGACGCCGTCGTGCATCGCGAAGTCCATGCTGAAGGTCCCGTCCGCGGGTGAGGCATTGACAAGCGTATAGGCGCGTTGGTGCGCCTTCCCGGAATCGTCGAACCAGAGCCGGATCCACATGGTGGGATGCAGGCCGCTGCGCTCCTGGAGTCCGCCGTCCCGGACGTGCACGCGAAGGAAATCCGGGGTGATCTCCTCGCTCCCTGTGACCGTCAAGGTGAAGTCCTTGGCGCCCATGACTTTGAGGACGACGCCTTCCCAATTGCGCTTCAAGCAACACTCCTTCACGAATGTCCACGATTTGTGGAACGGGGCCAAAGCCATTTATCTTGAGCTTAAGTAAGCCTAACCTAAGCTCGAAAGCGGCCAGAGATTATGACGCCTGCCCCGACGCACCAAACCGCCCCGGCAGGCGGCCCCGGAACGTACCGTGATCAGTGGGGAATCCCGCATTTGTGGGCCCATACAGCCGATGAACTCGCGTTCCTGCAAGGCATGAACGCCGCCCAGGACAGGTCCTGGCAGATCGAGTTGGAACGCTGGCGTTCGGAAGGGCGCGCAGCCGAAGTACTAGGCGCCGACGCCGTACCCTGGGACCGTTTTGCCCGCCAAGCGCGACTGGATGACACTGCGCGCCGCTGCTTTGAAAACCTCGACGCCGGCACACAACGCTGGTGCGGACGGTACGTGGCGGGCGTCAACCAAGCACTGAAAGACGGACAGCGGGGCGGACCCGAGTTTGAGGAATCCGGCAGCGAACCCGAGCCATGGAATCCGTGGACACCCCTTGGCGTTTTCCTGGTGCACCACATCCTCTTCTCCACATTTCCCAACAAACTGTTCAGGGCCCACGTCGCCCGGACCCTCGGCGATGACGCCGTGCATTTGTTCAGCATCGAAGCGCCCGTCTGGTCCGGCAGCAACGCGTGGGCGGCCCACGGCTCCACCACGGCCAGCGGCCTGCCCCTGATAGCGGGCGACCCCCACCGCCTCATGGAACTTCCCGGCGTCTACCAGCAAATACGGCTGGCATGCCCCGAGTTCGATGCGATCGGATTCGCGTTCCCCGGAGTTCCGGGCCTCCCCCACTTCGCCCACACCGGAAACACCGCGTGGGCCATTACCAACGCCATGGCCGACTACCAGGACCTTTTCATGGAGGAACTGCGCCGGGTCAGCGATTCCGATGGGGAACGCATCGAAGCGCGTGGAGCGGAAGGCTGGGAACCCGTCGTCGTAAGCGCCGAAACCATCAACGTGCGCGGCGGTGAGGCGATGTCCATCGAGCTCATTGAGACCGCCCGCGGTCCGGTGATCTCTGAAACGCCCGACGGCGGTGCGCTCAGTCTGCGTTTCCCCGCCAGGGTTGAGGGGCGGCTCGGTTTCGAGGCCTTGCTGCTGCTGCTGCGGAGCCGGAACGTCTCCGAGGTGGAAGTAGCGTTCGACGCTTGGGTGGAGCCCGTCAACAGTGTGGTGGCCGCGGATGTCTCCGGAGCCGTACGGCATTTCGTCGCAGGGCTGGTTCCGCAACGCAATCCGGCCAATCGTCGGCTTCCGGCGCCAGCCTTCTCGGCCCGCCACGCCTGGGAGAGCCAGTACGTGGTTTTGCCCCGCACCGAAGTCCAGCATTTTGCCGTCAGCGCGAACGACCGCGCGGCCGGCGGCGGAGAGCCTGTGGCCATGGAGTTCGCGCCTGCGCACCGAGCTCTGCGCATACGGGAACTGTTGGAATCCGCTCCCGCGCCCTTGTCCGTAGATGCCATGCAGTCCATCCACACAGATACTTTGCTTGGTCCGTGGCCGCTGTTCCGGTCACTGCTCTCCGGCTTGGACGCCAAGGACCTCTCCCCGGAAGCCAAGGAGCTGCGTTCGCTGTTGTTGCCGTGGGATGGCCAGATGGATGCTGGCAGCCATGAAGCCGCCGTCTTCGCAGCATGGCGCGGCGCCATGGTCCAGCGCCTGGCACGGCACTCCGTGCTGGCTCCCCTCAATGAGCCCACCGGTTACTCGCCATTGTTCGGGCCGTGGTTGTCCGTGGCCTCCCGAATAGGATTCGCATTTGAGACGTTGCTGGTTCGCGGCTCCGAGCTTGGCATCGATGTGGGTGTGGAGGCTGCCGCGGCGCTTGAAGACGTTGCGTTGGAAGAGTCCATGCTGAACGGCGGTGCCTGGGGTGACCGGCACAAGCTGCTTGCTGTTCATGTCCTTCCCGGCACGCTTGCGTCGTCGGCGCCCACCGCTGACCTCAGCGGAGACACCGGGTGCGTTTTATGCACCGAAAGCCTCCCGGGCCTGGAAGACCGAAGCTTCCGTGGCCCCGTGGCCCGCTACGTCTGGGACTTGGCAGACCGGAGCAACAGCCGTTGGATCGTGCCCTTCGGTGCGTCCGGCACGCCGGGCCACCAGCATTTCTCCGATCAGCTCCCGCTCTGGACCGCCGGGCAACTCGCCACTGTGGTCACGGACTGGACCCATCTCACCAAAGACAATCCCTGAACCAGCCCGTTCCCGTAGCAGCCCGTTCCCCCATCGTCCCGTTCCCGTAGCAGCTTCAACTACTCCCGTTACGAACCGCATCAGACCACATCCGCCCGCATCAGCCCCGAAGGAAGCCATGACCACCGCCACCCAGGATTTCTCCGTCCGCACCACCGTCTACTCCGAAGACCTTGAAGGATGGGGTGCGCTGCGGCTTGTCCCCTTGATCCCCGCTGAGGACATCCATCTCATCTTCGAATGGGTCACTCAGCCCCGGGCCAAGTTCTGGGGAATGCTGGAGAACTCCCGGGAAGAAGTCCAAGGAATCTACGAATTCCTTGACTCCCTGGACACTCACCACGTTTATCTCGTCGTCCTCGATGGCGAACCGCTTGCTCTGTTCCAGACGTACGAGCCGCTCCACGATCCCGTTGGCGAGGCCTACCCTGCGCGTGAAGAAGACATCGGGATGCACCTGCTGCTGGCCCCCGCCACACGGCCTATTCCGCACTTCACTCCGCGGCTGGCCACCTCGCTGATCAAGTACATGTTCTCGCTGCCCGGCAAGGACCGGATTGTGGTGGAACCGGACTCCCGCAACGCCAAGGCCCTTCGCCGCCTGGAAGCAACGTGCTTTGAGCTTGGTCCCATCATTCAGTTGGCTGAGAAGGAGGCTCAGCTGGGGTTCTTGACGCGGGCAGGCTTCGATGAGATCCAGGAGCAGACCGCTGGCTGAATCCCTTCGCGCACACTGAGGAATAGTGCCGCCGGAGTCCTCCAACGCTACCGGCGGCACACTAGGTGCCCGAACGCTTGTGCCCAGCTCGCCAGCGCACAGCCTGCCCGTGCCCGGAACCGCCAGCGCACAGCTTGCCCGTGCCCGGAACCGCTAGCGCCAGACGAAACTCCAAGTACCCGCGCCCACGGCGGTCAGCACCGCACCTGCGGCGATAATCAGCCCGCCAAGGATCACCCACGCGTCCAGCAGGGAGTACGTGGACTCACGTGCCCACGTCCGTTGGCCGCCGCCGAAACCGCGCGCTTCCATGGTCACGGCCAGTCGGGATGCCCGCCGGACAGCCTGAACCAACAGGCCGAAGCTTTGGCCTAGGGTTGCTTTCATCCGCTGGAACGGGTTGCCTTGGGATCCGACGCCCCGAGCCCGTCGTGCCATGCCGATTGTCTGCCACTCTTCGGCCATGAGGCCAACCAGCCGCATGGCAGCCAGCGAACCCAGGACGAATCGCTGCGGCAGCTTGGCCTTCTGCGCCAGCGCGTCGGCCAAATCGGTCGGATCTGTGCAGGTCATCAGGAGGATCGCCGGCAACGCAATCGCCAAGCCGCGCAGCATGAAACCCAGCCCCAGCTCAAGGGAACCTTCGCTGATGGACCAGAGTCCGACGTCGAGCAGTACAGCGCCGCTGTCCGCCGCCACGATCGCCGTGCTCCAGCCGCCAATCGCTGCCGCGATGATCAGGGGCCACGCCCGCTGCCACAAGAGCCTGAGGGTAAGGCCCGCCAGCGGGAAGAGTGCCAGTTCCGCAAGGAGTGCGGTGGAGGCGGAGACCCAGTCGATGGACAGTGCCAGCACCAGGGAAATCAGGAAGACGGACACAAATTTGGCCAGCGGGTTGGCTTTCGTCAGGAGGGCATGGTTTCCGCGCAGGTTCAGGGCGTCCCTCATGCTGCGCCGGCTTCCTGATGCTTGGCTTCACCCTGCTGGACCGGGCCGAGCCGCAGCTCGGTTCCGCCGAGCACGGCACTGAATTCTTGGTCGTGGGTTACGGAGACCACAGCGGTTCCGGCGTCCAGCAGCTCCGAAAGGAACGACGCCAGTTCAGCCCAGGTATTGGCGTCCTGCCCGAACGTAGGCTCATCAAGGACCAAGACTTTGGGATGTGCCGCCAGAACCGTGGCAACGCTGAGCCTGCGCTTCTCGCCGCCGGACAACGTGTAGGGGTTCGCGTCCACCAGGTGGGTGAGCCGCAACCGCTCCAACAGTTCGTCCACACGGTCCTCGCCATGGCCCAAATGCTTGGGACCGAACATGAGCTCATCCAAAACCCTGCCCGTGACGAACTGGTGCTCAGGCTCTTGGAACACCGTCCCAATCCGTGAGATCAACTGCTCGGCTTTCCATGTGAACGGGTCAATACCCGCTCCCTCTGAAAGCTCGACGGCGGCACTCACCTTGCCGTCCACCGGCGCCAGAAGGCCGGCCAACGTGAGCGCGAACGTGGACTTTCCCGCACCGTTCGGACCCGTGATGGTCAACGCCTGGCCGGCCCGGACCTGAGCGATGATGCCCGTTTGAACCGGCACGGGCGGGATGGTTTTGAAGCCTTTGCGTCGTGGCTTTTCCCGGGAAACGGCAAGGTCCTGGGCTGCCAGGAGTAGCTGTGCGGTGTGGGACTCGTTCCGACGTTCCCGAGTTGACGGGACGTATCCGGGCACCCAAACCCCAGCCGACATCAGCATGGTGCGCGCTTCTGCAAGGACTTGGTCCGGGGGCCCGTCCAGGAGGACGCCACCCTTAGAGCTATCCGCATGTCCTGCGGCGGCCCCTGGCTGAAGTACCACGATCCGGTCTACGAGGTCCTTCCACACGGACACCCGGTGTTCCACCACAACAAGCGTGGCGCCGGTCTTATCCAAGCACCGGCCTACGGCATCCCGGACTTCCAGTACCCCTGCGGGATCCAGGTTGGCCGTTGGTTCGTCCAGCAGGATCAAGCCGGGTCGCATCGCCAAAATGCCGGCCAGCGCCAGTCGCTGTTTCTGCCCTCCGGACAGTGCCGCCGTGGGGTGATCCAACGCCAGGCCGCCGACAGCGGCGGTACGCAACCCGACGTCGTCGAGCGCTTCATGAACGCGGGCCCAGATCTCATCCCGCGGCACCGCAAGGTTCTCGGCCCCAAAGGCGACGTCGTCCCCAACGCGGGACAACACCACCTGAGTTTCGGGGTCCTGCTGCATCAACCCGGCGCGCCCACGCTGCTCGCGGGGCACCACGCCGTCAATCAGCAGGGAACCGGTCTCATCCGAGTCGTCTTCCTCGTCGCCCAGCACACCGGCCAAGGCATGCAGGAGCGTGGACTTGCCGGCACCCGAAGGTCCCAGCAGCAACACCCGTTCGCCGGGTTCGATCCGGAGGTCAAGCCCCTCAATGGCGGGGCGGGCCCGGCCGGCATGCCGCCAACCCCAGCCCTCGGCTGAGATGGCGGCAGGCCTCACGGTGCCGTTTTGTGTGGCGGACATTAGTTGAAAACTGGCTCCGACGCGGCCTTCCGTGACGCGAAGGAACTGAGCACACCAGTCTTGGCCAGGCCGCGGGTGGCGATCCAGGACAAACCGCCCGCGATGACCGCGCCCGAGATGGTGGTGAAGGTGATGTACGCCAGCTTGTCGATTGCCTCGTACGCGATGTTCCAGCCCCACGGCAGGAACGAGTCGTTGAGGCCGCAGAAGAGTCCTGCGCCCGCGCCGGCGAGGAGTGCCGTGGGCAGGTTGAACTTCTTGTAACGGAATGCGGCGAAGATGAGCTCGGCACCAAGGCCCTGGAGGATGCCGGAAATCAGCACGGTGGTGCCGTACTGCGAGCCCATGATGAGCTCGCCGGTGGCAGCAACGGCCTCGCAGAAGAGAGCCGCGCCGGGCTTGCGGATAATGAGCATGCCCAACACCGCAGGGATCATCCAGCCACCGGCGATCAGGCCGGTGAGCGGCGGATACGTCGCGTTCATGGGAATGGATACCAGCGCGGCGCCCTGGGACCATGCCCAGAAGATCACGCCGCCGGCGATGGCGATCAAGGCCGCCACAACAATGTCTACAACACGCCAGTTATAACTGGTCTTCTTCACGTTTACCGTGGTCATTTTCTGCCTCCTGAGGTTACAGGAGGGGAAAGTGCTCCCCGGAGTCCGATTGGCCTGCGCCAGCCCGGATCCGGACACTCTGAGAAGCTCGACTCCCTTGCGCCGGTACTAACCGGATCAGGTTCGAGGGTCTGCGGCTGTCCGCACTCTCAGCGCCCTCGCGTCTCCTGCATCTCTGCAGAGTCCGACGGCGGCGCTCCCCTGTCGTTATCAAATCTGCCCTGATGGGCGGGTTCAGTTTACACCTGACTCCGTGGCGGGCGCTGGTCCGTTGTTGGCGGGCAGTCACAATCGGCCGTGCGGGGGTGCGTTGCGGGCGTTGCCCCCGCGTTGCCCCCGCGTTGCGAGGCCCACTCCGCACGCAAACCCCACCCCATTCCCTGCACACCCGGCCCCACAACGCACACCCCCACGTTGCCAGGCCCACTCAGCACGCAAACCCCACCCCATACCCTGCACACCAGGCCCCACAACACCCACCCCCACGTTGCCAGGCCCGCACAGCACGCAAACCCCACCCCATTCCCTGCACACCAGGCCCCACAACGCCCACCCCCCTTGCGAAACCCGCACAGCACGCAAACCCCACCCCCACGTTGCCAGGCCCACTCAGCACGCAAACCCCACCCCTTACCCTGCACACCAAGCCCCACAACGCCCACCCCTGCCTTGCCCTGCGTTGCGAGGCCCGCACAGCACGCAAACCCCACCCCATTCCCTGCACACCAGGCCCCACAACACCCACCCCCACGTTGCGAGGCCCGCACAGCACGCTATGGGCGGCCCATACCCTGCACACCAGGCCCCGCAACGGACCTGAGAGAATGAACCAGCAGACTTCACCGCGGCAAAGGGGCACATTTCATGACGGACCTTCCCACCACTGACGGCGCTGTGCCGCAACCTCGTTTAGCCGCCAGCGTGATCCTGCTCCGTGACGCCCCGGATGGGATGGAGGCCTTCGTTCAACACAGGGTCAGCACCATGGACTTCGCTGCAGGCATGGTGGTTTTCCCTGGAGGACGCATTGATCCGGCGGACAGGACAGGTTGGGACTACCCCGAGGAGCTGCTTCTGCGTCATGCCGCAGACTGGACCCAGAGTTCCATCGGCGACGATCCTGACGAGGCAGCCAGAAACGCGGGGACCGTGCTCACCGCAGCTATCCGCGAAGTTCAGGAAGAGGCCGGGCTCAGCATCCAGGCCACCCACCTCCGGCCTTGGGCGAACTGGATCACGCCCATGGACATGCCCAAGCGGTTTGACACCTACTTCTACATCGCCAAGCCAGCTCCGGGGGCTGCGCCGCAGCACCAAACCACCGAGGCCTGGCAATCACTGTGGATGCCTGTGGCCGGGATTCTCGAAGCAGAAGCGGCTGGCACCTTGAAGCTCATGCCACCCACGTATTACTTGCTCAAGGAAATTGCCGGGTTCCGAACAGTGGGCGAAGTGTGGTCCGCCGAGCACGAGGTTGTTCCGGTACTGGCGCCGGTCGGTTCTCTGACTGCGTTCCTCAAGGAGCGTCAAAACCGCCACTAGCGCTTGGGGATGGTCCATGGCCAGCTAGGCTGGGAACATGAACCTCTTCTTCAAGCTGATCGGTGCCGGAGTGAGCCTCGGAGCAGGCTTCGTGGGCACCAAACTCGTCAATAAAGGGTGGGAAAAGGCCACCGGCAACAAGCCACCCATGGGCAATGACGACATGGAAACCAGCCTGCGCTCGGCATTGACCTTCGCACTGATTTCCGCGCTCGTCAGCACGATCATTCAGGTCCTGGCGAGCCGAGGCACTCAGCGTGCCATCGCGCGCTTCGCTAAGAGCCAGGACATCGTCTAAAGCACTTCGCGCAAAGCAACGCGGGGTCACTTTCGGGCCATCCCACAGGGATATAAAGGCCAGGGATATAAAGGCCATAAGTGACCCCGCGTTTCTTAACGGTCTTGCGGTTCCTGGCCGGCAGCGGCCCGTTGGACCACGGCTTCCAGTTCATCCTTGGTGAGCTTTTCGCGGTGTCCGTGCTTGGTCCGGTACGCGGAGCGGCCAACCATATGGGCGGACACGGGTGCTGTGAGGAGTTGGAAAATCCACGCCACCAGCAGAACGGGCCACACCCACCAGGTCCGCATCTGGAGTCCGATTGCGGCCAACATAAGGAACAACCCCAGGACCTGCGGCTTGGTAGCTGCGTGCATGCGGCTCATGAGATCCGGGAATCTCAACAAACCAATGGCCGCACCCAGGGACATGAGAGCCCCCACAATCAGGAATACAGCGGTGACAACATCGATCACGGCGTCAAGGCCGGTGGCATCAGGAGTCATTGCTTTGCTCCCTCCGCTCGGCCACGAACCGGGCAACGGTGACGGAGCCAATAAACCCGATAATCGCCAGCGCTACCAACAGCATCAAGTTATTCAGGTGCTTGTTCAGCGCCATATCGATCGCCAGGGCAGCACCCAAAATAGCGAGTAGAACGTCTGAGGCCAAAACACGATCCAAGAGGGATGGGCCAATGGCAATTCGGATGATGGCGCCAGCCGCGGCCAAGCTGAGGACCACGGCGGTAACCACCAGAATTACTTCCTTCATTGCGCTGCCCTTTCCATCCCGGGACGATGTTCGGCTTTGAGTGCTTCCACTTCTTCGCGCGTACCCATGATGCGGATCAAGCCTGCTTCGATGTTCTGGGTTTCCTGACGAATCTTGTCGATGTCCGCTTCTTCGTAAATGTTCAGTGCGTGCAGATACAACGTGGAGGTGGAGCGGTCCACTTCCACCACCAGGGAGCCTGGGATCAGCGAGATCACGTGGCCGGTGGCGGTGACCATGAGGTCCGAATGGCTGCGCAGTGGAACGGCGACGACGGCGCTGCGGACCTTGGGTCCTTTGGCTACAGCCAGGTAGAGAACCAGGAAGCTCGCTGCCACCACTTTGGCAAGGAACATCAGGGCGAACGGTACGGCCCGAGCGATGTTGAACCTACCACTGAGCTCCACGGGCGGAAGGTAGAAGAACTTAGCCACCAAGACGGCTATCAGAGCGCCGAACAGGAGGTTGCCCGGGCTGAAGTCCCGCCACAGTGCACCCCAGACGATCACCAACCAGATCAGCAGCGGTAGTTCAGTGCGGAAGGAGATTGGTTTACGGCTCACTTTGCATCCTCCGTCCGCGCATCGTCTTTCTGGGCCAGCGGCGGCACCACAACGGAGTCACCCAGTACTGAGTGGATGTAGGCCGATCGGTCCAGCATGATTCCGGCAGAACCATCAGCAACTTTGAACAACGGGCCAGCGAAAACCGTCAATGCAACGCCGAACACCACCAGTCCGGCAGTGGAACCCACCATGGTCCGCGGCAAAACGCCAACGTTTCCCTTGGCCAGAAGTACGGGGTCCGGGTACTCGGCGTCCTCGGGCTTGCGCCAGAATGCCCTGTTCCAGACGCGGGCGATCGCCAGGAGGGTCAGGAGGCTGGTCACCACACCGCCCACAACAAGGACAATCGCCAGCGGCGTTCCCAGTTCCACGCCGGCTTGCAACAGTCCAAGTTTCCCAAGGAAACCGGAGAACGGGGGGATGCCTGCCAAGTTCATTGCGGGTATGAAGAACAGCAAAGCCAACAGAGGTGAGAGCTTGGCTAGCCCGCCCAAGCGATCAATGGAGGAGCTGCCCCCACGCCGCTCAATAAGCCCGGTAACCAGGAACAAACTGGTTTGGACGGTGATGTGGTGGGCAACGTAGAAGACCGCGGCGCCCAGCCCTGCCACCGAACTCATGGCTAGGCCAAACACCATGTAGCCAATGTGGCTCACCAGGGTGAAGGAAAGGAGACGTTTGATGTCGCTCTGGGCCAAGGCGCCCAGAATTCCCACAATCATGGTCAATAACGCCACCACCATGAGCGGGACGTTGAGGGTATCCCCCGGGAACAAGAGTGTTTCCGTGCGGACCATGGCGTAGACGCCCACCTTGGTCAACAAGCCAGCGAACACGGCGGTCACCGGCGCGGGGGCGGTTGGATAGGAGTCCGGCAGCCAGAAGGACAGGGGGAACACTGCGGCCTTGATCCCGAAGGCCACCAACAGCATCACGTGCAGGAGATTTTGGGTGCCTTGATCCAACTCCGCCAGCTTGATGGCGAGGTCGGCCATGGTGATGGTTCCGGTGGCTCCGTAAATCATGGCAATGGCAATGAGGAACAGCACCGAGGACACCACGGATACCACCACGTACGTGACGCCTGCACGGATACGCGGACCGGTTCCGCCCAGGGTCATCAACACGTAGCTTGCGGTCAGCAGGATCTCGAAGCCGACATAGAGGTTGAAGAGGTCACCGGTGAGGAACGCATTGGAAACACCCGCCACCAGGATCAGGTACGTGGGGTGGAATATCGAAACCGGCGCTTCGTGGTCGCCGTCGGCCATCCCCTGGCCTGTTGCGTAGATCAACACCGCAAGGCTCACCACGGTTGAGACCACCAGCATGAGCGAGGAGAACTGATCCACCACAAGGACCACGCCCCATGGGGGCAACCATCCGCCCAATGTGACAGAGGTGGTCCCGCCGTCCCAAACGGAAATCAGGAGTAGGCATTCGAGCAGGAGTGTGGCACTGAGAATGCCAATGCTCACTACCCGCTGGGCGCTTTGGTGCCGGATCAGAAGGAATGCAAGGGCAGCACCCAGAATCGGCAGGAGGACAGCAAGCGGGGACAGGTTTGCGAGGTTCACGCGCTGCCTCCTCCTTCCGTGGTTGGAGCGGTGTTGGGGGTCTCTGTGGCGTCCGGCTTGCCATGATCCGCCGGGCTCGCAGGGGTGACCGCGAACTCCGAGGTTTCCAACGGAACAATGGCGTCATCCTCGGCGTCGAAGCTCGGCGTCTTGGCCACGCGGACGTCTTCGAGGTCATCCTGGATCTCGTCTTGGCGGGCCAGGACCCAGGTGCGGTAGATGATGCCCAGCATGAAGGCCGTTACGGCGAAGGAAATAACAATCGAGGTCAGGATCAGTGCCTGCGGCAAAGGATCGCTGTACGCTTCCGGGCTGGTTTCCTTACTGAACAGCGGCGCCAGGCCGGCATAGCCTCCGGTGCTCAAGATGAGGATATTGGTGGCGTTGGCCAGCAACATCAATCCCAACAGAACCCGTGTGAGGCTACGTTCCAGAATCAGGTAGATGCCGCAGGCGTACAGCACGCCCATCACGATTAGCAGGGTCAGGTTGATGCTCATGAATTACCCTTCCCAAGGGCAGCGGACTCGGCAGCTTCGTGGGCAAGTTCGGGATGCTCGGCGGCATCTTCCTCGGCCAGCGGCGCGCCTTTACCTTCAAAATGCTCGTCGATCTCGGCCCCGAGGCTGCGGAGGACGTCTAGCGCCAACCCCACCACCACGATGTACACGCCGATGTCGAAAATGGTGGACGTGACAAACTTGACGTCGCCAAAGACCGGCAGCCAGAACTCAATGATCGCGCTCTGGAAGACCTGCCCGCCAAGGAAGAGCGGGACCACTCCTGAGGCTGCGGCCGTCGCGAGGCCTGTTCCCAAAAGTGTTCCTGCACTAACGGTGGCTGCCTCACTCAACTCGAAGCGGCCGCCGGCCAGGTACCGGATGGTCAGGGCGAGGCCGGCGGTGAGGCCGCCCGCGAACCCACCACCTGGAAGGTTGTGGCCGGCCAAGAGGAGGTAGACGGAGAAAACGATCATCGAGTGGAAGATCAGCCTGGTGACCACTTCAAAGATGATGGAGCGGCGCTCCGGCGCCAGCGTGCGGCCAGCTACCAGCCATGCGTCGCGAGTGACTTCCGTGAATTTCCTGGCGACCGCCAATGTGGCACCATCGCGCGAACCACGTTCGACGCCGGTGCGGCGCCCCACGCTGCCTTCCGGCACCGCCTCGGAGGTTTTGATCCGGTCTCCGCGGCTTCGCACAAAGATCAGGCTGGCAACACCTGTGGCCGCGATCGCCAGCACGGAGATCTCGCCGAAGGTATCCCAGGCGCGGATGTCCACAAGCGTCACGTTGACCACGTTCAAGCCGCCACCGCCCTCGTAGGCCAAGCGCGGGAACTCGAGGGAGATGGGAGTGGCCACTCGGGCGCCCATAGCGTAGATGGCCACGAAGATCATGGTGATGCCGAACGCCGCGCCAATGATCACGCGAATGACCCTGAGCCGGCCGCCGGTCCTGTCCCGCAGCTCCGCGGGAAGGCTTCGCATGGCCAGGACGAACGCCACCAGGACTATGGTTTCCACCAACATCTGGGTCAGGGCGAGGTCCGGTGCACCTTGCAAGGCAAACATCAGGGCAATGCCGTATCCGGTGACGGACACCATGAGAACGGCCAGGAACCGCTTGTTGGCGCGGACTGCGGCCAGCGCACCCACAATGATTCCTACTCCTGCCACCAACTGCAGCGGAGAGTTGGGGTCAATGACGTAGATTCCGTCCGGCAGGGGCTTATTGGCCACTATCAACGCGGTCAACGGCACAGCGAAGGCAACCGTAAGGATCACCGCAAGGTAGAAGTACAGGGAACCACGTTGCGTGCGGCCAGTGACCCACACAGCGACATCGTCCAGGGCGCCGATGGTGTTTTGGTAGGCCCTGTCTCCATCCACCCAGTCGGGCACAAAGCTTTGTGCGCGGGAGACGAGGTTGCGTCCGTAGAACATCGCGGCGCCTGCGGCGAAGGTTATGGCTGTCAGCCCCAGCGCGGGGGTGACGCCGTGCCAGAGGGCCAGGTGTCCGGCGTCGACGGCGTCCGGACCCACCGCGAACAGCGCAGCGTAAGGCTGAACCCAGGTGTCCACCGGTGCGGGCCACAGGCCGTAAAGGATTGTCAGCAGGCTCAGGATGGCCGGGGCTGCAAGGAACCCTGGCTTGATGGGTTTGAAGGGCGTGCGTTCAACACCGGGTTTGACAGCAAACGCACCCCACATGAAACGGGCACTGTAAGCGAAGGTGAGGATGGAACCGATGACCAGGCCGATGAGGATCCAGATGCCCCACGCCGGAGCGTGGTCTCCGGTGCCGTAGTGGACAAAGGCCTCAAATACGGACTCTTTTGCCACGAAACCAGCCAACGGGGGAACCCCTGCCATGGAAGCCGCAGCAATGCCGGCCACCACTCCGAGCGCGCGCGAGGACTGGAAAACTCCGGATAGTTTGCGGATATCACGGGTGCCGGATTGGTGGTCGATAATACCCACCACAAGGAACAGGGCTGCTTTGAAAAGGCCGTGGGCAAGCAGCAGTCCCAGCCCTGCGAGGGCAGCATCGGGCCTGCCAAGGCCCACCACCATGGTGAGGAATCCGAGTTGGCTAACGGTGCCATAAGCAAGGATGAGCTTGATGTCGGTTTGCCGGAGTGCACGGTATCCGCCAACCAGCATGGTGGCCAGGCCAAGCCCCAGAACCACGGGAAGCCAGAACTCCGACGTCGAAAATCCCGGAGCAAGGCGGGCCACAATGTAAATTCCGGCTTTGACCATCGCCGCGGCATGGAGGTAGGCGCTCACAGGCGTGGGAGCGGCCATGGCGCCGGGAAGCCAGAAGTGGAACGGCACAAGCGCAGATTTAGTCACGGCACCGGCCAGGACAAGCACGACGGCGGCTGCCACCGCGCCTTGCATGGGTCCGCTCATGAGCGTCCCGGCTTGGTCAAGAATGGCCGAAATACGGTACGTTCCAGCAGCTTGGCCGAGGATGATGAGCCCCACAAGCATGGCAAGGCCGCCAGCGGTAGTAACCATGAGTGCCTGCAGTGCTGATCGGCGTGCCGCCAAACGGGTGCGCGCGTAGCCGATCAGCAGGTAGGACAAAATGGTGGTGAGCTCCCAGAAGATGAACAACAGCAGGAGGTCATCGGAGGTCACCAAACCGAACATAGCGCCGGCGAAGGCTAGAAGTTGAGCTCCAAAACCGCCAAGGTCCGCGTCCTTGTTCTTGAAGTAACGGGCGCAGTAGACCAACACCAGGGACCCGACGCCCAGAATCAAGAGCGACATGAACCAAGCCAAGGGGTCCATGCGGAAGGCAAGTTCAAGCTTGAGGCTGGGTATCCACGGAAGAATCTCTTCTATGCCCCCGCCGGAATATACAGATTGGTACTGAAAGACCAACCAAATAAAAGCGCCTGCGGGTACCGCTGCGAGGGCGTAGAACGCGTTTCTGCCGAGCTTGCCGAAGATCAAGGGCGCCACAGTTGCCGCTACAAAGGTGATGGCGAGAACTGTGATCACTGTTATCTCCGCAAAGTCAGGAACATATTGTCAAAAGTTGGAGCAGGCGGTCATACGTTGGGTTCGGTTTCCCTAGTTTATCAAGGCGAACTGACAGTTTTGGGCATCGGAACCCGGCTGCGCGCACGGCTTAATGACGCATTCTCCACAACCGGGTCTGTCAGGTGTCCCCCGGCAACTGAGTCCCTATAGCATTCAGGCTATGAACGCGGCCGCAGTTCCCGAAGCCTCCCATCCCACGTCCGAGCTTGCCTCCGGACCAGTCGCCTCGAAGAAGGCGCAGATACTCGCCTGGGCATCCTGGGACTGGGGTTCCGCTGCCTTCAACGCGGTGATGACCACGTTCGTTTTCACCGTGTACCTCACGTCCAATGCTTTCGGCGGAGAAGACGCAGCGTCGGCAGCCCTAGGGGCCGCACTGGCCATCGCGGGCTTGGCGATCGCACTGCTGGCTCCCGTCACTGGCCAGCGCTCGGACGCCGGAGGCCGCCGTAAGCTATGGCTCGGCGTGAACACAGCCGCCACCGCAGTGCTCACGGCCTTGTGTTTCTTCGTGTTCCCGCAACCAGAGTTCTTGTTGCTCGGTGTTTGCCTCATTGCACTTGGCAACGTGTTCTTCGAGTTCGCCGGAGTCAACTACAACGCCATGCTGACCCAGGTCTCCACGCCCAAAAATATTGGCAAGGTCAGCGGTTTCGGGTGGGGCATGGGTTATCTGGGGGGCATCGTGGCCCTCCTCCTGGTCCTGCAACTGTTCGTCCAGCCCTCCTTTGAGTGGTTCGGCTCCTCGACGCAGGACTCCCTCAACATCCGGCTTGTCGCAGTCTTTTCGGCGCTGTGGTTCTTCATCTTCGCCCTTCCCGTGATGTTCGCCGTTCCCGAAGTATCCGTGAAGAAGGACACTGCGTCGCTGGGCTTCATGGCCTCTTACAGGTTGTTGTTCCGCCGCATCAAGGCGATCTACAAAACCAGTCCGCACACCATCTACTTCCTTCTCTCCAGCGCGATCTTCCGCGATGGACTTGCAGCCGTGTTCACCTTCGGAGGCGTTATTGCCGCCGGCACCTTCGGCTTCGAGCTCAAGGAGGTCATCTTCTTCGCAATCTTCGGCAACGTAGTCGCAGCCGTCGGCGCCATTATCGGAGGTTTTCTGGACGACAGGATCGGCCCTAAGTCAGTCATCGTCCTGTCCTTGGTTGGCCTCTTGGTAGCAGGAACAGCCATCCTGATTCTGGGCAACGGGGATTATGTCTTCTTCGGAAACCCCTGGCCCGCGTCCTCTACCTTCTGGGTGTTCGGCCTGCTGCTCTGCTTGTTCGTTGGACCGGCCCAATCATCATCACGGGCCTACCTGGCAAGGCTGGCCCCCGCTGGGGAATCAGGTGAACTCTTCGGCCTCTACGCCACAACGGGCCGGGCCGTCAGTTTCCTGGCTCCCACTCTTTTCACTCTCTGCATCACCATCGCCTCGCCGCTTGTTGCTGAAGGCGAAGCCCAACGGTGGGGCATCCTGGGAATCATGGTTGTGTTGCTTGCGGGCCTCTTGGTGATCCTGCCGGTCAAGCCTCCAGCCAAGGTGGAAATAGCTGTGGTCCCGGAGCGTTAACTACTTAGGGCTGGCTGAGCATTAACGCCGTACCAGACCTGCACAACAGAGTTAGGGTGGAGCAATGAACGTGGATGAGACTGAACTCCCGGGCCTCGGGATCCGGAAGGATTTCGTCACGGCCTCGGGCCGTCGCATCGGTGTAGTGGAACTTCGAGAAGGCGAGACGGAACTTTTCGTCTCCACGTGGGACGATCCTGACACCTGCCAGGCGTCCATCCCTCTGACAGCCGATGAAGCATCCACACTGGGTAACCTGCTGGGCGGCCAACACATTGCCATGCGTTTGGCCGAGGAACACCGTGAGATCCCGGGCATCGTTACCCGCCAGTTCTCCATCACCCCCGAATCGCCGTTTGTGAACCAGCCCATGGGCAAGGCGCAGATCCGCACCCGCAGCGGTGTGTCCATTGTGGCGATCATGCGCGAAGGCGAGGTTGTACCGTCCCCCGCCCCCGACATCGTCCTTCACATCGGTGATCTGCTTGTAGCGGTCGGCACGCAGGAAGGTCTTGACTCGGCCGCCGGCATCCTCCGCAACGGCTGAGCCGAATGGATCCGCTAGCACTAGCCCTCGTTGAACTGGGGGCCGTCGTCTTCTGCCTCGGTCTCCTTGCTCGATTAGCGGGCCGAATAGGCATGTCCCCCATCCCCCTGTACTTGGTGGGGGGCCTGGCATTCGGAGCCGGCGGGTTCGTCAAACTCGATGGCATGAACGAGTTCGCCCACCTCTCCGGAGAAATCGGCGTCATCCTCCTGCTGCTTATGCTCGGGCTGGAATATACGGCCTCGGAACTCGTCACTGGCCTCCGCCGATCGTGGCAGGCCGGTGTCATGGACTTTGTGCTGAACTTCCTACCGGGCGCGGGGTTGGCCGTGCTTCTGGGGTGGGGGCTTGTGGGCGCAATCGTCATGGGTGGCGTCACGTATATCTCCTCGTCCGGCATCGCCGCGAAGGTGATCACGGACCTCGGCCGAATCGGTAACCGCGAAACGCCCGTGGTTCTTTCCATCCTGGTTTTTGAAGACCTCGCCATGGCCATCTACCTGCCGATCCTCACGGCTATCCTGGCCGGAGTGGGGTTCCTGGGAGGACTTCAAACCGTAGGAATAGCCCTGGCGGTGGTCACGGTGGTTCTGGTCATTGCCTTGAAGTACGGGCACCGGGTTTCCCAAGCGGTGCATAGTGAAAACTCCGAAGTCTTCCTTCTCAATGTGCTGGGTATGGCACTTCTGGTGGCCGGCATTGCATCTGCTCTTCAAGTCTCGGCGGCAGTTGGCGCCTTCATGTTGGGCATCGCCATCTCCGGCGCCACGGCCCACAATGCCACCCGTGTCCTGGAGCCACTGCGGGATCTTTTCGCTGCGATCTTCTTCGTGGCGTTTGGGCTGAACACGGACCCCACGTCCATTCCCCCGGTCCTTGGATGGGCGCTGGTTCTGGCCGTGGTGACATCCGCCAGCAAAATGCTCACGGGAATTTGGGCGGCCAAGAGAGCCGGAATTGCCGTACCGGGCCGCTTCCGCGCAGGGGCAGCTTTGATAGCCCGCGGCGAATTTTCCATCGTCATTGCGGGACTTGCTGTGGCCTCCGGGGCAGTGCCCGACGAACTCGCCGCACTCGCGACCGCTTACGTCCTCATCATGGCAATTCTTGGCCCGCTGGCAGCCCGCTTTGTTGAACCCGTGGTCAAAGCCATTCGAAAGACGCCGGGGGCTCCCCCGCGCACGCAGGAGCGTGCGCCCGCCTAACGGAGCTACCGCTCGGGCCGAGGGGCGACCCCATTTAGCCCCCAAAGCTGACCCCTCGGCGGCATGAAGGTGGGATGGGCTAGATGGACGTCCTGTGGAAGTTCTGGTGGCTGCGGCTGGCGGTAGGTCCGCGCTGGCCCTGGTAGCGGTTGCCGTATTCGCCCGAACCGTAGGGGTGTTCTGCCGAGGAAGTCAGGCGGAAGAAGCACAGCTGGCCAATCTTCATACCGGGCCAGAGCTTGATGGGCAGCGTGGCAACGTTGGAAAGCTCCAGCGTCACGTGGCCTGAGAAGCCGGGGTCGATGAAGCCGGCCGTGGAGTGCGTCAGCAGGCCGAGGCGACCCAAGGATGACTTACCTTCCAAGCGCGCTGCGATGTCGTCCGCCAGGCTGACTGTTTCATATGTGGAGCCAAGCACGAATTCGCCCGGGTGAAGGATGAACGGCTCGTCGCCTTCCACTTCCACCAATCGGGTCAGTTCCGGCTGTTCCTCGGCCGGATCAATGTGGGCGTATTTGTGGTTGTCGAAGAGCCGGAAGAACCGGTCAATCCGCACGTCCACGGAAGACGGCTGAACCATCGCGGGGTCGTACGGTTCAAGAACAATCCGTTGGGAGTCTATTTCGGCACGAATATCGCGGTCAGAGATCAGCACAGCATCAAAAATACCCCATCCATTGTCCGCGCCGCCCCATGGGACTATAGTTCCCGGACATGTAGAACCGCGCCCGTACTTGGGGGCAACGAGCATTCGCGGGGTAATTTGTGAGAAAACTGGCTGCGCCTGCCGCTATTGTGCTGGCCTGCACCCTGGCTCTGGGGGTGGCCGCTTCCAGTCAATTGCTCCCTTCAACGCAGACCGTCCCCGGCCCCACCGCCACACCATCGGTGGCGGTCCAGTCCGGGATGACGGCACCGAATGAAAGCACGACGGCGGCTCCCGCACCTTCGGTTCCGCTCCCCGCGGCAGGCAGCACGTCCCAGAGCCCCACGGTGCCGGCTGCCGAGGCCGTATCCTCGCCGCCTCCTACGGATGCCCTGACGGGAACCAGCCCGGACAGCGGCCCCGTGGCCTTTGACCCCGTTTACGAAACTCCGCCGCCGTTGCCCAGCATTGGGCCTTCGTGGGGTCCGGACAATCCTTCAGCCCCTGACGTTACCGAGCCGCCTGCAACCCAGCCCACTCCCCCGGGGACCGCTGGCACGGAACCTAGCCCAGCGCCGCCCACGGCCCCCGCCGCCGGGCCCAACCCATCTGATCTGCCGACGGGCCAGGCACAACCGAGCGAGCCAGCGGAACCTACCGAATCAGCCCAACCAAGCGGCCCGGCCCAAGCAACCGGTCCAGCCCAGCCAACCGAAGCAGCCCAGCCATGGCCGGGCTCTCCCGCCGCGTCCCCCAGCCCCACTGCGACTCCCAGCCCGGCACCGGCCACCCCGTTCCCCGGGAAGGCACCCAGCGGGGACATCAATCCGGACAACGGCGCTTTGGCCCTCCTTCCTGACAGCAACGCGGCAGCGATCCTCACGGTATTCAATGCGATCAACAGTTACCGGGCATCCCTGGGCCTGGCTCCGGTGAAGTACCACGCAACGGTGGCCAGTTTGGCGCAGGACTGGTCCAACAACATCGCAACACGTGAAGTCATCCAGCACCGGCCTAATTTTTGGACTGACCCCCGCGCCCTCAATCCAAACAACGGCGCCGGTGAAGTCATCGCCGTCCGCTGGGACCGGGATGCGGCGCAACTGGTGGAGTGGTGGAAGCAGTCCCCGGGCCACGACGCCCTCCTGCGGGATCCGCGGTTCAACGTGATGGGCATTGGCATCACCTACACGGACGGGAATTGGCAGACCACCCCCAACCGGTTCACCATCTGGGGTGTGGTGAACTTCTTCGGCTACACCACCCTGCCAGCGGGGACCACCAATGCCCCTGGCGGTGGAACCGTCACCCCCACCCCGCCCACGGACCCGGTGGCTGTTTGCCAGCCCGGGGACAAGCACCAGCCCCCTACGGTCAACCTGAGCTCGGCCTCCATCTCCAGCGCTGCCGACCTCGTGTCCGTGGGCCCGGACGGGACGGTCTACTCCTACCCATCCTTGGGGAACGCCAAGTATGGGGCTGCCAAGAAGATAGGCATTGGCTTCACGGGGCTCAAGGAGCTTTTTGTTTCTGACTGGGACCGTGACGGCGTTTTTGATCTCATAGCCCAAAGAACAGATGGTGCACTGCTGGTCTACCCGGGAAGGGCCGGTGGCGGCTTCGGCTCACCGGGCGTCCTTGGGCAGGGCTGGCAGTCGTTGAACCTTGCAATCGGCAACTGGTGTGCCAACAACCGCCTCCCGCAAATCGTTGCCATGGATGCCTCGGGTGGATTGTGGTTGTACAGGAACGCTGGCCTCACGTTCATCCGTTCTCAGGCTGCAATCGGCACGGGCAACAGGGCCGTGAGGCTCAGCATGGTGGATTACAACGCGGACGGGTTCCAGGACCTGCTGACCGTTGAACCCAACGGCTACCTGCGCCTGTACCGTGGCAGCGGCCTGGGTACTCCCAAGCAGGAGGCCCGTCCTGTGGTGGGTGCGGCGTGGACGGATTACTCCGGATTGCGCGCCCTGCAGGGTGTTGATGGGGCGGGCACCACCGGTGTGGCCGGCTTGGGCACCAACGGGGTCCTGGAGTATTGGGACCTCACCTCAGGAAAGCTCACCACGCCTGTGGCAGTGGGTGGAGGCTGGAGCGGCTTCAAGCTGGCCCAGTAAGGCTCAGGCTACTAGCGCTCTGGCCGGCAGCCATTTTGGCCCAGTACAGCTCAAACCAGTTAGGCTCAGGCCACCGACCGCGATTCCATCACGGTCTTCAGCTGCTCCAACTGCGCCACTTCCTGCTCCATGCTTTTCTGAATCATGGGATTCATCAGCTTCTGCAGCCCTTTGGGGTGATACTCCAGGGCGAACCGCAGGCGCGTGCTTTGACCTTCGGTGCTGAGGTAGTAACCGCCGGTGGGCCGCGCAGGTCCGGCAACCACGGCAAACCGCACTTCGGCCCCGGGCCGCGCTTCGGTGATCTGGAAGTCTGCGGCTACGGGCCGGCCGCCCGGACCGTTGATGGTCTGCTGGTACACAGCGCCTTTGTGCCCACGGCTGCCGGATCGGAGGGAAATGCTGCGGACCCCGGAGCGCCACAGGGAGTTGTTCAGTCCGTCCATCAGGAACGCGTAAATGGTCATGGCGTCCCTGTGAATCACCACTTCATGGTGGGCGGATGCCATGGGAAACCTCTTTCGGCGTACGGTTCAATAACGTAGCCCGGTTCCCCCTACACAGCAGCTAACACTTTCAGGGTAGCCAGCAGAACTTCGCTTGGGCCCTTCTGGGGGCGAGCCTTGACCGAATGGTTATCTGACGTACCAATAAAGTCACCGCTGACACATGTCCGGGCACACGGTAGAGTGCCCCCGGTTGGAAAAACAAAAATGGGGGACGTCATGCAGGTTCAGGATCGCCAGGTTCTTAAAGCTAAATTCCGACGGCGGGTGGCTGCTTGCGCAGTTTTCCTTGCCCTTGCAGTGGCTGGTGGCGCTGTTTCGGCAGTCCCGGCCACGGCAGCTTCCGTCCCCGCAACGGTGAATCCCCTTCCCAGCGTTGATCCCATCGGGGACCCCACCAGCTACTCGGTCCTGGTCAACAAGTCCCGGCCTTTGAACCCTGCCAGCTACGCGCCGTCGGACCTTATCAACGCACGGGGCTCGGGCCAATACATGCGCGCCGAGGCGGCAGCGTGGCTTAATGGCCTGTTCCAGGGTGCAGCCGATGCCGGAACCGGCGGCTTGTCGATCGTGAGCGGTTACCGTTCCTACGCCCAGCAGCAACAGGTCTATGCGTATTACGTCAGCATCTACGGCCAGGCGTACGCGGACACCATTTCTGCCCGCCCCGGCTACAGCGAGCACCAGACCGGACTGGCCATGGACATCGGCAACGCGGCCGGTTCGTGCGGCCTCAGCACGTGTTTTGGTGACACCGCCGCGGGTAAATGGGTGGCGGCCAATGCCCATAAGTACGGCTTCATTGTCCGGTATCCCAACGGCTACACCGGAATTACGGGCTACAGCTACGAGCCTTGGCACTTGCGCTACGTTGGAGTGGCCCTGGCAACCGACATGAACCGCCGCGGCTTCCCCACACTGGAGCAGTATTTTGCCGGCAATACCGCGGTCTCGGCCAGCATCAAGTCCGGTGCCGACCTTGTGGCCGCGGACGCCGCGGGCCGGCTAATGAGGTACCCGGCGACGGCGGCAGGCGGCTATATGGGCGCAGTCCAGATCGGTTCTGGCTGGACGGGCTTGAAGCAGGCTTTCGTGGTGGACTGGGACATCGATGGCGTCTATGACCTTTTGGCGCAGTGGAATAACGGCAGCCTGGGCGTCTTCCGGGGCCTCCCGGGCGGTGGCTTTGCCAGTCAGGTGACAGTGGGCAATGGTGGGTGGGATCAGATGACCATCACCGTGGGCAAGTGGACCCATGCGGACGGCCGGCCCGGCGTGGTGGGCTACTTCCCGGACGGTGTGCTCCGCTACTACCCCAACACTTTTGGTGGCGCGCTGAGCAGCCCACGAATCATCGGCACCGGCTGGAACGGCATGGAGCTGACCATCGCTGACTGGGAAGGCGACGGCGCCAACGACATCCTCGCCCGGACTCCCTCTGGTTCTTTGGTCAATTACCGCGGCGATGGCTGGGCTGGTTTCTATGGCCCTGCCCGAACAGTAGGTACCGGCTGGCAGTACATGCGGGTCCTGGCGCCCAGCTTTGGACTCACAGGTGCGGGCACCCGGGGCATCACCGCCCAAACGGCAGATGGGAACCTCTACAACTACGGTCTGGGCCAAGGTCAGTGGACCACGTATGGACAAGTGGGCTCAGGATGGAACAGTTTGAAGCTGTTCCGGTAGGTCAACACAGCTGGCAGTGCGCCGGTCATGAGGAGTCCTTTAACTGCGCTAAGCTAGGACTCGCTCGGGGCTATTTTTCCCGGGCAACGCGGGCGTAGCTCAATGGTAGAGCGCTAGCTTCCCAAGCTCGATACGCGGGTTCGATTCCCGTCGCCCGCTCCAGAAAACCCCGGATCATGCGATCCGGGGTTTTTTAGCGTGTAGGGTCAGGAGTCAGGAGCCATCGCGGCTCCGCTCTAAGGGAGCCATTATGGGCGACAAATCACCCCGCCAAACAGCATCGAAGAAATCCAGCAAATCCATCAAGGAAAAACGCGCGGATAAGCGGGCTTCCGGGGCTTCAGCCGCCGAGGCCGCAAAGCCTTCCAACGGCACCAAAAAGTGAACCCCGTATCCGGCCAGCTGAGTGTTGGCGTCCTCGCTTCGTCGTTGAAGCCCCATGAGCTCCGCTTGCCGATCCACCCGCAGCATTTGGAACGGATTGCTCCTGAAGTTCGCCGGCAGCTCCGCTTTGAGCACGGCTACGGTGAGCGGTTTGGCTTCCCGGACAGCAGACTCGAACCATTGGTAGGCGGGCTCGGAACGCGGGCTGAATTGATCGCCACCGGCGACGTTATCCTCCTCCCGAAGCCGCAAGCCCAGGACCTGGCTGAACTCCGTGATGGTCAGACGTTGTGGGGCTGGCCCCACTGTGTGCAGGACCGGGCCATTACCCAGCTGGCTATAGATAAGAAGCTCACACTCATTGCTTTTGAGGCCATGAACCACTGGGCGGGAGATGGCGGATTCGGCCTGCATGTCTTCCACAAGAACAACGAGCTCGCCGGTTACTGCTCAGTGCTGCATGCCTTGGCGCTCACAGGTTCCACGGGCGATTACGGCCGCCGGCTGAGCGCCGTCGTCATTGGCTTTGGGGCCACAGCCCGCGGTGCCGTCACGGCGCTCAATGCCCATGGCATTCATGACGTCCAGGTCTTGACCAACCGTGGAGTGGCGGCCGTTGGTTCGCCCATCCATTCGGTGCGGATCGTGCAGTTCGACCATGACAACAAGGCGCCGTTCCTGAGCGAAGTGATCACGGACAAGGGCCGGAAGCCTTTGGCTCCGTTCCTGGCAGCGGCGGACATCGTGGTGAACTGCACTTTGCAGGACCCCAATGCTCCGCTGACCTACCTGCGCACTGAGGATCTCACGGACTTCCAACCGGACAGCCTCATTGTGGATGTGTCCTGTGACGAGGGCATGGGCTTCGAATGGGCCCGGACCACCACGTTCGACGAGCCCATGTTCCGAGTGGGCGGCCACGTCAACTACTACGCCGTGGACCATAGCCCGTCCTACCTATGGAACTCGGCCAGCTGGGAAATCAGCGAGGCCTTGCTTCCGTTCCTGGACACTGTGGTGTCCGGACCGGAGGGTTGGGATGGCAATGAAACCATTTCCCGGGCAATCGAAATCCGTGAGGGTGTGATCCGCAATCCGGATGTCCTGGAGTTCCAGGGCCGCTCAGCCGAGTACCCGCACCTGCCTGTGGCCTAGTTCGAGGACTCAGTTCGAGAGGGACTCAGTTCGGACGGTCTCAGTTCGAGAGGGCCTTGGTTCGAAACCATAAAGCGAAGCGCCCCCGGGTCTCCGGGGGCGCTTCAGCTCTTTAGGCGGTTTGGGGTTCCTGCACAATCCGCAGCACCCTCCGCCGGTCCCGCAGGTCCACTTTGATGTGCAGGGATGACTTCCGGGCGAGGACGATTGCCACCACCACCGCCGCAATGGCCGGCACACCACCGGAGATCAGGACTGCCAGGTGAGGTCCGAGGTGCTCGGCCAGCCAGCCCATCATGGATCCACCGATTGCCTGCCCGCCGATCAGCACCACAAGGTACAGGCTCATGACGCGTCCCCGGATGCTCATGTTGGAGCTGGTTTGCACCATCTGGTTGGCCGCGGTGAGGAACATGAGGCACCAGAACCCGGCCAGGACCATGGTCACGCTGAACCACACCATGGTTGGCATCAACGAGGAAACGCAGAGCATCAGCCCATACAAACCTGCGGACGTCACCACAGACCTCAACCGCAGTTGCCGACGCCGGGTGGACGCCACCGCTCCGGTCAGCGCACCGAGCGCAACCATTGCGTTCAGCAGGCCGTAGCCTCCGGCACCGGCGTCGTAAACGTGGTCCGCGAACGCGGCCAGCAGCACGGGCAGGCTCATGGCGAAGACTGCCACGAAACCGGCCATCAGCCAGGGCCAGTAAATGGTTGGTTTGCTGAGCGCGTAGTTCAGGCCTTCGCGGAGCATGCCCTTCTTGCGGGGAGTGGGCTGGCTGAGGTGGAGTTGGTCCTTCCGGAGGATCAGGAGCATGGCCACCGTGGAGCAGCAGGCCACGGCATTTGCGGCGAAAGCCCAACCAGCCCCCACCGCCGTCAACAACACGCCGGCGAGGGCGGGACCGATCAGTCCGCCAAGTTGGAACGTTGTGGAGTTCACGCTGATGGCGTTCCGCAAATACTTGGGCCCCACGAGCTCGTTGACGAACACCTGCCGCGCGGGCTGGTCCAGGACGGTGACGAAGCCCAGCACCAACGCGATCACGTACACGTGCCACACTTCAACGCGGCCACTCAGGGAGAGCACTGCCAGCACTGCGGCCAGCACAGCCGCCGCGGATTGGCAGATGATGAGGATCTTTCGCTTGGCAAAGCGATCAGCGATCATGCCGCCCCACGGGCCAAGGAAAAGCGACGGCATGAACTGCAGGGCCACCGTAATTCCGACGGCGGTGACGGAACCGGACAGCTGGAGCACCATCCAGTCCTGGGCTATCCGCTGCATCCAGATGGCAATCACGGCAATGAAGTGCCCCACCGCGAAGATGCGGAAATTGGGGACTTTCAGGGAGATGAAGGTGTGCCGCCAGGGCAGCTTTTCACTCACGACGGCGAGTGGCTGGGTGACGGTGTCCGCGGGCTGAGGTGCGGAGAGGGAATCGATGACGGGCTGGCTGACGTTTGCCGCTGCAGGCGGTGGGGGTGCCAAAAGTAGTCCTCGGATCGAGAGTTTCGGTGGGATGCGTTTAACGCTAGGGTTGCCAGCAACAATTATGGAAGCGTATTGCGCCTATAACTAGCATTGCGGAATGTAATGCAGCCCCATCCGTCCCGGGGAAGTCGGTGCAGTATTCCGATCCGGCGCTGACCTGCGCCTAAGGAGTTCCGTGTTCGAACCTGTCCAGCTCCGTTCCTTTTTGGCCGTGGCGGAGACGCTGAGTTTCACCAAAGCCGCAGAGCGTTTGGGGCTCGCGCAACCCACCGTCAGCCAGCATGTCCGCAAGCTCGAGGCTTCCGCCAAGCGCGTGCTCGTGGCACGCGACACACGCGAAGTCAGGCTCACTGACAACGGCGATGCCATGGCCGGCTTTGCCCGCAGCATCCTGGCCGCCCACGATTCCGCTGCGCGCTATTTCTCCGGCTCTGCCATGCGTGGACGACTCCGGTTTGGTACCGCAGATGACCTCGCCATTACGGGCCTCCCCCGGATCCTCCGCGAGTTCCGGCAGCTCTACCCGCAAATCAACTTGGAGCTCACGGTCAGCCAGAGCGATCAGCTCTACAAGCGGCTCAACGCCGGGCAGCTGGATTTAGTGTTCGTGAAGTGGGTGGCCGGAGCCAAGGAAGGCACCGTGGTCCGGCACGACAACTTCGCGTGGGTGGGTGTTGAGCAGACAGTGCTGGAACCGGGCGCCCCTGTCCCGCTTATCGCCTACCCGGCGCCCAGCCTGAGCCGAAAATTGGCCATCGATGCCCTGGAGGCCGAGGGCCGCACCTGGCGGATCACATGTAGCACCAAGCAAATCAGCGGGGTGCTGGCCGCCGTTCGTGCAGGTATTGGCGTGGCCGTGATGCCGGCGTCCCTGGTGCCGGAGGACTTGAAGGTCATCACCCAGCGGTTCGGGCTGCCGCCGGTAGGGGACGTGGATTTCACGCTCATCCGTAATCCGTTGGCCAACGCCGAAGTGATCGACGCCCTAACGCAGGCCATCATGGGACGGACGCTGAGCAAGACGAACTAGTGGACCGGGCGGCTTGGCTGGCTGCGGTCCCTGCGCCCCTTCCACGGGGAAAGGGTCGAACAGTCCAGTAGTACGCTCACCCCAGTAGTACGCTCTGCCAGTGATTCGGACCGCAGTCCAACCCAGCTTCGGCGCGAACGGGTGAGGATGTGTTCAGCAGGCGATACGCCCTACTCGGGTAAGCGCATTCCCGGTATCCTGTGAGGATGATCGACCTCACCACACTGGCTGACCTCACGCCCGGAATCTGTTCCGTTACCCTTCGCTCTCACGGAATTGACGAGGTGGTCCGGATTTCCGCAAACGCGGGATTGGCCGGCATTGAGTGGGGCACCGATGTGCATGTCAGCGACGCCGATAACGCCACACGCGCCAAGGAAGCCACTGCGGCAGCGGGCCTCGGCGTCCTGTCCCTCGGCTCGTACTATCGCTGCGGCGAATTCGGGGATTTTGGCCGGGTGCTGGATCTTGCCACACAACTTGGCGCACCCAGGATCCGCGTGTGGGCTGGAGAAATCGGCTCCGACGGGGCCACTGAAGAGCACTGGGACAAGGTGGTCAATGACACCCGGCGAATCGCGCAGTTAGCTGCCGAGCGTGGGATCTCCATCGCTTTCGAGTACCACGGCAATACCCTGACTGACTCCCCCGCTACCACTGTGGACCTTCTGGGCCGCGTGAATCACCCGAACGTCGGCACCTACTGGCAGCCCGCCGTCGGGCTCTCAGACCGGCAGGCACTGGAGGCGCTTCACCTGGTCCTGCCGCATGTAGTGGGCGTGCACGCTTTTTCTTGGGGGCCGGAGGCGGAGCGTTTCCCCCTGCGCAACCGTAAACAGCTGTGGCAGACCGTTACGGACATCCTGCGCGGCAACGGCAAGGACATGGACATCATGTTGGAGTTTGTCCAGGACGATCTTCCGGACAACGTGATCAAGGACGCCGCCTTCCTGCACACCATCACCTTGGGCGAGGACTAGGGCGCCCAGCCCATTCGCTGGAGCCAAGCGGCGCAGAGCGCGGGCCACTGATCGGCGCCCGGCGTTCCGTGGGCCATGCCAATTCCGTGGATCCCGCTGGGGAAGACGTGAAGTTCCACCGGAACGCCTACCCGGCTCAAGGCGCCGGCATACGCCAGGCTGTGGGCGACGGGGACCGGCTGGTCATCGGCAGTGTGCCACAGGAACGCGGGCGGCGTAGCGGTGGTGACCTGGAGTTCCGTTGACAGTTCGCGCAGGATCTCTGGCGCCGCACCGGCTCCGGCCAGATTGTCCACAGACCCCTGATGCACGGAGTCGAGGAACGAAATCACCGGATAGCACAGGACGCTCAGGGCCGGCACTGCCCCGGCACCATCCAAAGCTGGATCCCCCGTGGGGACCTGAACAGACAGGGTGGCCGCAAGGTGCCCACCCGCGGAGAACCCCAGGACACCCACCCGCGCGGGGTCCACATTCAAGCCGTGCCCGCCGCCCCGGATCCACAGCATGGCCTGCTTAGCGTCCAGCAATGGGGCAGGGTGCCGCTCCGGGGCCACCCGGTATTTCAGCACAAAGGCGTGGATCCCCAGCGAGGCTAGCCACCGGGCCACCGGCTCGCCTTCATGGTCCGCCGTTTTGGCGTAGCCTCCGCCGGGAAGGACAAGGACCGCCGGCGCAGCTTGGGTGGAACTGCCGTTGTGACGCTCGACGGCGGGAATCACCGTTAGTGTGGACGGAACCGCAAGCGGAGGCGAAGTCTGCTCAGAGACCTGGCGGGCGTCGTCGAGGTTTTCCGGCGCCAGGCGAGCACTCAAGCGGGACTCTCCACAGGAGTTTCGGTGCTGCGGCGAAGTTTGACCGCGCCGCTGACCGGCGGGGTGTCCGGGTCTCCGGCAGCGAGCCGGCCTATGTCCTCCAGCGGCAGATGCACCGTGGACAGCGCAGGCCGGAAGTCCCGGAGGGTTTCAATATCGTCAAAGCCGGCGATGATGGCATCCCGGGGAATCCACACCCCTTCAGGCCGGAGCGCAGCGGTAACGCCAATGGCCATGACGTCATTCACGGCGAAGATGCATAGCCGCTCGCCGGAGGCCTTGATCCGATCGGCGAGCGCCCGTCCGGCGTCGTATCCGCCAGCGCGGTTGAAGCCGGTCCGGACGATCTCAGCTGCGGGCCTCCGGGCGTCGGCGAGGCCGCGTTGGAAGCCGCGGACCCGGTCATCGGAGGTGTAGAGCCCTTCGGGACCGGCAACGATCAGGAATTCTCCGTTGTGGGTAGCGGCCAGTTCAGCGGCGAGGCCGGCAGCGAGTTCCTCGTTGGGGACCTGCACCACGTGGTAGCCCTCGGTTGTTGAGGCGCCAACAACCGGGTGGCCCACCACTCCCACGTGCCCTCCGTTGCGGCAGTAGCGGTCCAGTTCTGCGGCGAGTTCGATGTTGCCTTGCTTGTCCCCGGAACGCACTGAGCGTGAGCCAGCGATCACGATTGAATCTGCGCGGCGGGCGGCGAACGCGGCCACAGCTTCTTTTTCGTCCTTGGGCGCCCCGGACGTGCTGGCCAGCAGGACCATTCGGTTCTGCTGGCGGGCTGCTTCCTGGACTCCGCGGGCGATCGCCGAAAAGTAGGGGTCTGCAATGTCGTGAACAATGAGGCCGATCAAGCCTGAGCTGGACTTCGCCAGAGCCTGCGCTTGGGCGTTGGGAACGTAACCGAGTTTGTCCGCCGCTTCGCGGACGCGCTCGGCAATGTCCTCTGCGGGTTTACGCGAGGAGCCGTTGAGGACCCGGGATGCCGTGGCCAGGGAGACCCCGGCCAAACGGGCGACTTCACTCAATGTGCTGGCGGCCACTGGGCCCTCCTTTTCTGCAAGCGTCGGGACTGGCGCTAGGAAAATTATGGCAGTCTTTGGCGAAATTTGGGAAAGCGCTTGCCAATCCGGCGCGTCATGGTGCATGATCAATGGCAGCGGGAATGCGCTTTCCCATATGACGAGCAAGCACCGGCATCCGCAGAGCGACCGGCACCCAAGGCACTGGAGAAAACATGGGCTACGAAACAAAGACGATCCGCATCGCCATGAACGGCATCACCGGACGCATGGGCTACCGCCAGCACCTGCTGCGGTCCATCCTCCCCATCCGCGATGCCGGAGGCTTTACCCTCGAAGACGGCACCAAGGTTCAGGTCGAACCGATCCTGGTAGGCCGTAACGAAGCCAAGATCCGCGAGCTCGCCGAGCTCCACAAGGTTTCCGAGTGGACCACGGACCTTGACGCCGTGATTGCCGATCCCACCGTGGACATCATCTTTGACGCTTCCATGACCAGCCTTCGCGCAGCCACCCTGAAGAAGGCAATGCGCGCCGGTAAGCACATCTTCACCGAGAAGCCCACTGCCGAGACCCTCGAGGAAGCAATCGAGCTGGCACAGATCGGCAAGGAAGCCGGAGTCACCGCTGGCGTTGTGCATGACAAGCTGTACCTGCCCGGCCTTGTGAAGCTCCGCCGCCTGGTGGACGAGGGCTTCTTCGGCCGTATCCTCTCCATCCGTGGCGAATTCGGCTACTGGGTGTTCGAAGGCGACGTCCAGGCCGCCCAGCGCCCCTCCTGGAACTACCGCAAGGAAGACGGCGGCGGAATGACCACGGACATGTTCTGCCACTGGAACTACGTCCTGGAAGGCATCATCGGCAAGGTCAAGAGCGTCAACGCCAAGACCGCCACGCACATCCCCGCCCGTTGGGACGAGGCCGGCAAGGAATACAAGGCCACCGCAGACGACGCCTCCTACGGCATCTTCGAACTCGAGACCCCGGGCGGCGACGACGTCATCGGCCAAATCAACTCCTCCTGGGCAGTCCGCGTCTACCGTGACGAACTGGTTGAGTTCCAGATCGACGGCACGCACGGTTCCGCCGTCGCCGGTTTGAACAAGTGCGTTGCGCAGCAGCGCGCCCACACGCCCAAGCCGGTCTGGAACCCGGACCTGCCCGTCACCGAATCCTTCCGCAGCCAGTGGCAGGAAGTCCCTGCCAACGCCGAGCTGGATAACGGCTTCAAACTGCAGTGGGAAGAATTCCTGCGCGACGTCGTGGCTGGCCGCGAACACCGCTTCGGCCTGCTCTCCGCAGCACGCGGCGTACAGCTGGCCGAGCTCGGCCTGCAGTCCTCCGCCGAGCGCCGCACCATCGACATCCCGGAGATCACCCTCTAATGACGTCACTGATCCTTCCCACCAACGACGGCGGCACCCGCGAGTACCGCCTTCAGTCAGCCACCTCGTGGGCCAAACCGACAGCACCCCTGACCGCCCGCCGCGCCTACGCTGCAGCGCACGTCATTCCCGAGGTGTCCGCAGACAACACCCCCGGCGCCCCGGCGCAGCTCGATTGGGATGCCACCCTGGCGTACCGGCACGAGCTGTGGTCCTACGGCCTGGGCGTTGCCGATGCCATGGATACCGCACAGCGTGGCATGGGCCTGGACTGGGCAGCCACCCAGCAGCTCATCAAGCGCACCGGAGCGGAGGCCGCCTCCGTGGTGGCCGGCAACAATGCGGCAACGGCAGGCAAGTCCGTACGCGACCTCGTTTCCTGCGGCGCCGGAACGGACCAGCTGGACATCGCAACCTTGCCCTCCGGGGCAGCCGGCATCCAGGCGGTCATCGACGCCTACCGTGAGCAGATCGCCGTCGTCAGCGAGGCCGGTCCCAAGGTCATCTTGATGGCCTCCCGCGCCCTGGCCAAGGTGGCCACCGGCGCTGACGACTACCTGCACGTCTATTCGACTCTGCTCCAGGAGGTCGAACAGCCTGTCATCCTGCACTGGCTCGGCACCATGTTCGACCCCGCGCTGGCCGGGTACTGGGGCTCGGATGACGTCTCTGTTGCCACCGAAACGTTCCTCAGCCTGATCCGCGAACACGCGGACAAGGTTGATGGCGTGAAGGTTTCGCTGCTGGATGCCTCGCACGAAGTAGCCCTGCGGGCCGACCTCCCGGCCGATGTCCGCCTCTACACCGGGGATGACTTCAACTACCCGGAACTGATCGACGGCGACCAAACGCACCACTCGGACGCCTTGCTGGGCATCTTCGCGGCGATCTACCCGGCCGCCTCGGTTGCGTTGCAGAAGTACGACGCCGGTCAAGGTGCTGAAGGGCGCGCCATCCTGGACTCCACCCGTGAGCTCGGAAAGCACATCTTCAGCGCACCCACGTTCTACTACAAGACCGGCATCGCGTTCATGTCCTGGCTCAACGGCAAGCAGCCCGGCTTCCAGATGGTGGGCGGCCTGCACTCGGGCCGTTCGGTGCTGCACCTGGCCAAGACCTTTGAACTGGCAGACAAGGCCGGGTTGTTGAAGGACCCGTCGCTGGCCGCGTTCCGGATGTCTGACTTCCTGCGGATCAACGGAGTGGGCGCATGAGCACGGATTTCTCGCGGCTATCGGATTTTTCGCGGCTATCACTGAACAGTGCCACCACCAAGAAGTGGACCCTCGCCGAAGCTGTTGACGGTTGCGCACGCGCCGGCATCCCGGCGATTGGACCGTGGCGTGACCGCGTCGCCGAAGCTGGGTTGGACAAGGCAGCCAAGCTCATCAAGGACGCCGGACTCCGCGTATCCTCGTTGTGCCGGGGCGGCTTCCTTACTGCTGCAGATCCCGAGGGGCAGGCAGCAGCCCTGGCCGACAACTTCGAGGCCGTCCGGGAAGCCGTAGCGCTGGACACCCAGGAACTGTTCCTGGTGGTTGGCGGGCTGGCCCCGGGTGAGAAGGACGTGGTGGCTGCACGCCAGCGCGTGGCGGACCGGCTTGAGGAACTGGTTCCCTTCGCCTCCGAGAACGGCGTCCGGCTGGTGCTCGAACCCCTGCACCCGATGTACGCAGCGGACCGTGCACTCATTTCGACCCTGGGCCAGGCCTTGGATCTTGCCGCGCCGTACGACGCAAAGGCCGTTGGCGTCGCCGTCGACACCTTCCACGTCTGGTGGGACCCGGAGCTGAAGGCACAGATCGAACGTGCCGGCCGCGAAAACCGCATCGCCTCTTACCAGGTGTGCGATTTCAACCTGCCCATCGCTGCGGACGCGCTGTTGTCCCGCGGCATGATGGGCGACGGCGTTATTGACTTCGCCACGATCGGCACCTGGGTCAGGGACGCCGGATACACCGGCGACATCGAAGTGGAAATCTTCAACCAGGAAATCTGGGACGCCGATGGGAACACCGTTCTGGAAACCATGAAGCAGCGCTACGCGGAGCTCGTCCTCCCGTTCGCGTAAAAATGTGGCCCTCCCGCGGATGCCCTAAGCTCCGCGGGAGGATCACCCCAAGAACAGCGGGTCCCTGCCAAGGTCACGGCAGGGGCCCGCTTTTTGGTGCCCGGGAGCTGCTAAGGGCTTGCCGCCACCACCCACTTTGATGTCAGTGTTGAGGAGACACGCCGCTGGGAGGAGCTCATCCCGGTTTTTGGGGCCGAAACAAGGTGGTAGCGGCACACCACCCAAGTTCAGGAGCCTCGCGCGGCTAGCTCCACTTTGGCCTTCGGCAGCCCGATGAAGGTGACCGATCCGCCGTCGGGCCCTTTCAGTTCCAGGGTGATGTTCCGGGAGTTCTCTTGCGGTTCCACCGAGTTGACCTGAAAGATCTCACCACCAATCCGGACGTTGTCCCCGCCCTTGATGGTTTTGAGCTTCTTGTGTTGCACCTCAGCGGCCACGGCGGCGATCTCCACTATCTTTTTCGTCGGGCTCATTACCGTGCTTTTCACGGATTTCCTCGCCGTCCCGGATCACTTGGTCTTCCTTCTCCTGCATTTTGTCGCTCTTCTTGGTGTCGCGCGGCGGCAGTTGGATGCTTTCTTCAGCTTCAATACCGCCCTGCAGTTGGCGGCCGCGCTCCATTTCGGCGTCGAATTCAGCCCCGAACAGCAGGGACATGTTCAGGATCCAGAGCCACAGCAGCATGATGATCACGCCGGCCAAGGCACCGTAGGTCTTGTTGTAGTTGCTGAAGTTGGCCACGTAGAAACCGAATCCCAGCGAAGCCAGCGCGAATATCACCAAGGCGATCAGCGAGCCCATGCTCATCCACCGGAACTTGGGCTGCTTTACATTGGGGGTGAAGTAGTAGAGCACCGCGATGATTGCCACAACAATGACGATGAGGACTGGCCACTTGGCGATGTTCCAGACGGTGAGGAAGGTATCTGACAGGCCGATGACGCCGCCGATCGCCTCAGCCACGGGACCGCTGAGGACCAGCATGGCGGCAACCAGCGCAGCACCAACAACGGCGACGACGGTGACGGCCAGCATGGTGCCGCGCAGCTTAACGAAACCACGGCCCTCGTCCACTTCGTAAACGCGGTTCATGGCCCGGCTGAAGGCCGTGACGTATCCGGAGGCGGACCATAGCGCCACTACCAAGCCGAAGACGAACGTCAGGCCGGCCGCACTGGACTTGGTCAGTTCCTCGATCGGCTGGCGGATGGTATCCACACCGGGCCCCGGGGCGAACTGCTGCACAATGTCCAGGAGCGCGTTGGTGGTCTTTCCGGCATCACCGAAAAGTCCCAGCAGGGAAACCAGGGCCAGAAGCGCCGGAAAAAGCGCCAGGACTCCGTAATAGGTGAGGCCCGCAGCGGTATCCGGACATTGGTCCTTGCTGAATTCCCGCAGGGTCCGCTTGGCGATGTACATCCACGTAGGCTTGACCAGATCATTGGGGCTGTCCGGCTTACGTGAGTCTTCCGCGGAAGGCGCGGTCTGCGCCTTGGCTGTGCTGGTGTGGGCTGAGTCTTGTGTAGTCATGGGGCACTCGTCCGTGGGGGATAGTTTTCGCGAACAACTGACCCATCAATAGTAAGCATGCTGATGATTACTACGGAAGAACCCACGCCGATAAATCGTCAACAAAGGGGGTTACGGGGCGCTCCCCGTCCTCTCTGCGCTCCCGGCCTATCTGCGCTCCCCGTCCTATCTGCGCTCCCCGTTCTCCGCTCAGGCGAGCTTGCTCGCCAGCAGGAACTCGAACGGCGACTCAATCACCGTCCGGATCACCTGCCCCGCAGCGCCGAGTAGTGTTCCGGAATGCTCCAGCGCGGAGACCGTCAGGTTGTTCGGCTCCAAGAGACCAGGGGCGTGGCGTTCCAAACTGCTCAGTAGCGCCGGCTTGAGCCATTCCGACAACATGGCGAAGTGCCCTCCGAGAACCACCGCTTCAATGTCCATTAGCCTGGCCGAGGAGGCGAGCGCAACGCCCAAGTACCTCCCGGCGTCGTGAACTGCCTGGGTGGCCTGCTGCTCCTGAGCGGATAGGGCCGTAAGCAGCAGGTCCGTTCGTAAACCCAGTGAGCCTTCCGGGATTCCGGCGGCCTCGAATATGGCTTCCTGGCCGGCGAAGGTTTCCAAGCATCCCGCCCCTCCGCAGGAACAGGCCGGCCCGTCCGGGTGGACAACAATGTGGCCCAATTCCCCCGCAGATCCGCCAGGCCCGGTGTAGAGTTCCGAGCCGATGATGACGCCCCCGCCCACACCCACTTCGCCGGAAACGTAGAGGAAGTCCGGTTGGCCTTCGCCGTACCAGAGCTCGCCCAGGGCGGCGCTGTTGGCCTCGTTGGACAATCTCACGCCTAGCGGCGCGCCTTCCAAGAGGGACTGCGGATTCAATTCCTCGCGCTCCCAACCCAGATTGGGGGCCGAAAGGACGAGGTTGCGTTGCTCATCCACAAGGCCCGGCACCGCCAACCCGCCACCCATGATGGAGATCTCCGCCGCGGCAGCTGCGGCAACGGCCTCGGCAGTCAGGGCACCCAAGCGCTCCATGACCTTGTGCGGCGCGAGTCCCCGGTTGCGCGATTCCACGGTTGCATGGAAGCGGAGATTTCCACCAAGGTCCACCAGCCCGACGGCCAGATAGTCCACATTGATCTCCATGCCCACTGCCCCACGCCGCGAGCTAAGTTCCAGTCCCTGACCAGGCCGCCCCCGCTCGCCATCACGGTAAAGGCCCACCTCGGAAACCAGGCCGGACTCCACAAGATCGGCCACCAGGGAGGACACCGCAGCCTTGGTGAGCCCCGTGCCTGCCGCCAATTGGGCACGGCTGGGCTTGGCGTCGGCGGTCCGGGCAATGGAGTCCATCACCAGGGAAAGATTACGACGGCGGACGTCACCTACGCGCCCGGGCGCGGCTTGCTCATTCACTGGCGTGGGACCTCCCTGCAGATTTGAAAAACTTTCCGGCTTCCATTGACTATGATCCATCATCCCCCATATAGTTCAGATTGAAAACTAATTGGAAGGCGCTTCTTCAAGTTCTTCCCCAGTGCTTTGCAAAGGAGCAAAAATGACCCCGCAGCCCACCCCGCAGGACCGCTTCACCTTTGGCCTATGGACTGTTGGTTGGACCGGCGCCGATCCTTTCGGCGTAGCCACGCGTCCGGCGTTGGATCCCGTGGAGGCAGTTCACAAGCTCAGCGAGCTTGGCGCCTACGGCATCACCTTCCATGACAATGACCTCATCCCGTTCGATGCCACGGCCTCGGAACGCGACCTCATCCTGAAGAACTTCAAGGCAGCGTTGGCCGAGACCGGCCTGAAGACTCCCATGGTCACCACCAACCTCTTCAGCCACCCCGTCTTCAAGGACGGCGGCTTCACCTCGAACGACCGCTCCGTCCGTCGCTTTGCACTGAGCAAGATCCTCCGCAACATCGACCTCGCCGCTGAATTGGGTGCCGAGACGTTCGTGATGTGGGGCGGCCGTGAAGGTAGCGAATACGACGGTTCCAAGGACCTTTCCGCAGCGCTGGACCGCATGAAGGAAGGCGTGGACACCGCCGCCGGCTACATCAAGGAAAAGGGCTACGGTCTCCGGATTGCCTTGGAGCCCAAGCCGAACGAGCCCCGCGGTGACATCTTCCTGCCCACCGTCGGCCACGGACTGGCCTTCATTGCCCAGCTCGAACACGGCGACATCGTGGGCCTCAACCCGGAAACGGGCCACGAGCAGATGGCCGGCTTGAACTTCACCCACGGCATTGCACAGGCGCTGTGGGCCGGCAAGCTCTTCCACATCGACCTCAATGGCCAGCGCGGCATCAAGTATGACCAGGACCTGGTTTTCGGTCACGGCGATCTCACCAGTGCCTTCTTTACCGTGGACCTCCTGGAGAACGGCTTCCCCAACGGCGGACCCAAGTACGACGGCCCCCGCCACTTCGATTACAAGCCCTCACGCACCGATGGCTACGACGGCGTGTGGGAGTCTGCCAAGTCCAACATGTCCATGTACCTCCTGCTGAAGGAACGCGCCTTGGCCTTCCGCGCAGATTCGGAAGTCCAGGAAGCACTCGCTACCTCGGGCGTCTTCGAGCTGGGCGAGTCAACGCTGAACGCTGGAGAGACCACCGCGGACCTCTTGGCTGACGCCACAGCCTTCGACACGTTCGACGCCGACAAGGCCGCCGAGCGCTCGTTCGCCTTCGTTCGCCTCAACCAGTTGGCAATCGAGCACCTGCTCGGCGCCCGCTAGGTCACTCCACCCACCGCAAACCCGCCGCCGGGCTCGGCCAAGGTTCCTCTGCACGGAGGTTTCCTTGCCGGCCCGGCTGCGGTGCCCATAAGGAACAAACACATGCCTCTCGTAGCCGGGATCGATAGCTCCACCCAGTCCTGCAAAGTGGTCATCCGCGATTCCGCCACCGGCGCTTTGGTGCGCCAGGGCCGGGCGTCCCACCCGGATGGCACAGAAGTCCACCCGGAGCATTGGTGGAGTGCCCTGCAGGAAGCAATCGCACAGGCCGGCGGCCTGGACGACGTGGACGCAGTGTCCGTGGGCGGGCAGCAGCACGGCATGGTTTGCTTGGACGAGTCCGGTGACGTCGTGCGCCCGGCGCTGCTCTGGAATGACACCCGCTCGGCCCCGGACGCAGAGGAACTGATCCTCGAAGCCGGTCATGGTGATGCAACCGCTGGCGGGTCCTACTGGGCCTCCACCACGGGAACGGTTCCCGTGGCATCCTTGACTTCCACCAAACTTCGCTGGTTGGCCCGGAACGAACCTGAGAACGCCCAACGGACCGCGGCGGTGTGCCTCCCTCATGATTGGTTGTCCTGGCGGCTGGCCGGCCATGGTCCCGGCAGCGGCCCAGCCTCCTTGGAACTCCTTCGCACGGACCGATCCGATGCATCCGGCACAGGTTACTTCTCTGCCGGCACTGGCGAATACCTGCCCGAGGTCCTCAAGAACACACTTGGACACGTTCCTGTTCTACCGGTAGTCGTTGCACCATTGGAAGCTGCGGGCAAGACACGTGGCGGGACGCTGATCGGGCCGGGTGCGGGCGACAACGCGGCAGCAGGGCTTGGTGTGAGCGCTGCGGTGGGGGACGTCGTCATTTCGATCGGAACATCGGGGACGGTCTTCGCGGTGTCAGATGTTCCAGCCCAGGATGCCAGCGGCCTGGTGGCCGGCTTCGCTGACGCTACCGGAAACTACCTACCTCTGGCGTGCACCCTCAACGCCACGCGGATCTTCGACGCCACGGCGGCGCTGTTGGGCTTGACCCTTCCGGAGCTCGGCGCCTTGGCGCTCTCGGCTCCGGAGGGCTCTGAAGGGCTGACTCTCGTACCGTATTTCGAGGGCGAACGGACCCCTAACCTGCCCGATGCCACCGGCTCACTCCACGGCATTACTGTTTCCAACTACACGCCGGCCAACATGGCGCGCGCAGCCATTGAGGGCGTGCTGTGTTCCTTGGCGGACGGGCTCGCCGCGCTGCAGTCTCAGGGCGTCTCTGCCCAGCGGATCATTTTGGTGGGAGGCGGCGCACAATCGGAAGCGGTCCAACAGATCGCAGCCGCAGCTTTCGGCGTTCCCGTGTTTGTTCCGGAGCCCGGGGAGTACGTGGCCGACGGCGCAGCAAGGCAAGCCGCAGGCATTCTGACAGGGAAACTGCCCACCTGGACCCTCGAAGGAATTGAGGTCCAACCCCCTGAGAGCTCCGGAAGTCCGGAGTTCCTCACGAGGTACCGCCATTACGCTGCCGTGGTGGCCAAAGGCTGATCAACGGTGCAGGTGCTCTATCGTGACAGGGTGAGCACTGAACAATCCGCCTCCATCCGCCCTCCCGTTATGGAGGACGTTGCCCGCGTGGCAGGTGTCTCCCACCAGACCGTCTCCCGTGTGCTGAACAACCACCCCAACGTGAGCTCCAAAACCCGTGAGCGCGTGGAACAGGCCATCACTGAACTGGGATACCGCAGGAATACCGCCGCGCGAAGCCTGGTGACGCGGCGGTCCCAAACCATAGGCGTGCTGGGAAGTGAGATGGCCCAGTACGGGCCATCCCACACCCTCCTGGGTGTGCAGCAGGCAGCGAGGGACGCAGGGTATTTTGTGAGCGTCGCCGGACTGCGGGAAGTGACACCCGAAACCATCAAGGACGCTTTGGCGCACTTCATGGATCAAGGCGTTGACGGAATCGTAGTCACAGTCCCCCACCCGGGAACTTTCGAGGTCCTCAAAGACATCACCTCCCAGGTGCCCCTGGTTGCTGTGGGCTCCATCGGCGACGAACACCTGACGGGTGCCACCGTTGACCAGCGGCAAGGTGCCCGGCTCGCCGTCGAGCATCTCTTGGAACTGGGCCACCAAAGGATCGGCCACTTATCCGGACCAGCGGATTGGATTGATACTGCTGCCCGGATCGAGGGCTGGCGGGATGCGTTGAGCGAGGCCGGGCTCCATCCCGCTGACTTGATCGAGGGCGATTGGAGTGCCGAGTGCGGGTACAGGGAAGGCCTGAAGATCGCCGCGGAGCGATCCGTCACAGCACTGTTCGTTGCCAATGACCAGATGGCCCTGGGAGTTCTGCGGGCGCTCAATGAAACAGGCGTGCAGGTCCCTGGTGACATCAGCGTGGTGGGCTTTGATGACCAGCCGGAAGCGGCCTATTTCATACCGCCCCTGACCACCGTGGCCCAGGACTTCGAAGAGCTCGGCCGGCGCTGCATTGGCTTGTTGTTGGATCTGCTGGACGGCGGCTCAACCGGCACGCCCGCCACCGTGGTGCCCCGGCTGGTGGTCCGTTCCACCACGGCACCAGTCGCCTAAGACTTCACACTCTTGTTCCCTGCGTTACGCTCTTGACATCAAAGTTGTGAGCGCTAACAATTGCATCAGACCTTCTTCAGTTTTCCGCCCCGACACCCCCGGCAATGTGGCCCTGGCCAGCCGGATGGAGACCCATGAATACCTCTGAAAACATTCCGCTGGACGAGCAGTTCGTCATTGGCGTGGACTATGGCACCCTGTCCGGCCGCGCCGTTGTTGTCCGCGTATCCGACGGTGCCGAGATCGGCAGCGGGGTGTTCGAATACCCGCATGCAGTAGTCTCGGACAACCTTCCCGGCACTGGCCAGCGGCTCCCCGCGGACTGGGCCCTGCAGGTACCCAACGATTACCGCGACGTCCTGCGCAATGCTGTACCAGCCGCCGTCGCCGACGCCGGAATCAACCCGGACAATGTGGTGGGCATAGCCACCGACTTCACCGCTTGCACCATGGTTCCCACCACGGCAGAGGGCACGCCCCTGAACGAGCTGGAACGCTTCGCGGACCGGCCGCACGCTTTCGTCAAACTGTGGCGCCACCACGCAGCCCAGCCCCAGGCGGATCGGATCAACAAGCTTGCTGAAGAACGCGGCGAGTCCTGGCTTCCCCGTTACGGCGGCCTCATCTCCTCCGAATGGGAATTCGCCAAGGGACTGCAGCTCCTCGAGGAAGATCCTGAAGTCTACGCAGCCATGGACCACTGGGTTGAAGCCGCTGACTGGATCGTGTGGCAACTCTGCGGGAACTACGTCCGCAACGCCTGCACGGCCGGTTATAAGGGCATCTACCAGGACGGTAACTACCCGTCCGAGGACTTCCTTGCTGCCCTCAACCCCGACTTCACGGGGTTCGTGGCGGAAAAGCTGGAACACACCATCGGCCGCCTGGGCGATGCTGCCGGCTACCTTACCGAGGAAGCCGCCGCATGGACCGGGCTGCCGGCGGGAATCGCCGTGGCAGTAGGAAACGTTGACGCCCACGTCAGCGCACCGGCGGCCAACGCCGTGGAGCCCGGCCAACTCGTAGCGATCATGGGAACCTCCACCTGCCACGTCATGAACGGTGACGTCCTGCGGGAAGTGCCCGGCATGTGCGGCGTTGTAGACGGCGGAATCGTGGACGGCCTCTGGGGTTACGAGGCAGGCCAATCCGGAGTGGGCGACATCTTCGGCTGGTTCACCAAGAACGGAGTACCGCCGGAATACCACCAAGCCGCTCAAGAAAAGGGCCTGGGCATCCACGAATACCTTACGGAGCTGGCAGAGAAGCAGGCTATCGGCGAGCACGGACTCATCGCTTTGGACTGGCACTCGGGAAACCGCTCGGTGCTGGTGGACCACGAGCTCTCCGGCGTTGTGGTGGGCCAGACCCTGGCCACCAAACCGGAGGACACCTACCGGGCACTGCTGGAAGCCACTGCATTCGGAACCCGCACCATTGTGGATGCCTTCCGGGATTCCGGTGTCCCCGTCAAGGAATTCATCGTGGCCGGAGGGCTCCTGAAGAACAAATTCCTCATGCAGGTCTACGCCGACATCACCGGCCTGCAACTCTCAACTATCGGATCCGAGCAAGGCCCAGCCCTGGGCTCGGCCATTCACGCAGCCGTTGCCGCCGGAAAGTACAAGGACATCCGGGAAGCCGCCGCCTCAATGGCCGCTGCCCCCGGTGCCGTGTACACGCCCATCCCGGAAAACGTGGCCGCCTACGACGTCCTTTTCCAGGAATACAAGGCACTCCACGATTACTTCGGCCGCGGAACCAACAACGTCATGCACCGCCTCAAATCCATCCAGCGCCAGGCGCGCCACGCTGGAACCGCCGCCGAACCGGCGTCGAACTCTTCTTCTGACGCAGCAGAGCGGGTGTCAGCATGAGCGCGCTCCTGGATGCAATCGCCAAAGTCCGCAAGGACGTGTGCGATCTTCACGCCGAGCTGACCCGCTACGAACTGGTGGTGTGGACCGCAGGCAACGTCTCGGGCCGGATCCCCGGGCACGATCTCATGGTGATCAAGCCGTCGGGCGTTTCCTATGATGAACTCACCCCTGAACTCATGGTGGTCACCGATCTTAATGGCACACCTGTGCGGGGAATGAACACCGGCAGCGCAGGCACCGTGGACTGGGGCAATCCGGACCTTTCACCGTCATCTGACACGGCAGCGCACGCCTACGTTTACCGGAACATGCCAGAGGTAGGCGGGGTAGTCCACACACATTCCACCTACGCAACGGCCTGGGCTGCGCGCGGTGAGGAAATCCCCTGCGTACTGACCATGATGGGCGACGAATTCGGCGGTCCCATCCCGATCGGACCTTTCGCGCTGATAGGCGACGACTCCATTGGCCAAGGGATCGTGGAGACGCTCAAGAACTCCAACTCCCCCGCCGTGCTGATGCAGAACCATGGCCCGTTCACCATCGGCAAGTCCCCCCGGGCAGCCGTCAAAGCCGCGGTGATGTGCGAGGAAGTGGCCAGGACCGTCCACATATCCCGCCAGCTGGGTGAGCCGTTGCCGATTGATCAGGACAAGATCAACTCGCTCTACAACCGATACCAGAACGTTTACGGCCGCTAACCAGCGGCCCTCCAACCCGTCCGCTGCCACGTACTACCCGAGGCAGCCGTCCCCAGACCACCAGGAGCAACAAAATGCCCAGCGCCAACAACACGTCCGCCAACTCCACATCACTGGAGCAGTACGAGGTCTGGTTCCTCACCGGCAGCCAACACCTTTACGGGGAGGACGTCCTCAAGCAGGTGGCCGCGCAGTCGCAGGAGATTGCCAACGCCCTGAACGCCAGCAGCGACGTCCCGGTAAAGCTCGTATGGAAGCCGGTACTCACCGATTCCGATGCCATCCGCCGCACCGCCCTTGAAGCGAACTCTGATGATTCGGTGATCGGCGTGACCGCTTGGATGCACACGTTCAGCCCCGCCAAGATGTGGATCCAGGGCCTGGACGCCCTCCGTAAGCCACTGTTGCACCTGCACACGCAGGCCAACCGGGACCTTCCCTGGGCAGACATCGACTTCGATTTCATGAACCTCAACCAGGCAGCCCACGGTGACCGCGAATTCGGGTACATCCAGTCCCGCCTCGGTGTGCCGCGGAAGACCGTCGTCGGACATGTCTCCAACCCTGAAGTTTCCCGTCAGGTTGGCGCCTGGCAGCGTGCCTCCGCCGGTTGGGCCGCCGTCCGCACCCTGAAGCTGACCCGTTTCGGGGACAACATGCGCAACGTCGCCGTCACCGAGGGCGACAAAACCGAGGCCGAGCTGCGCTTCGGCGTCTCCGTGAACACCTGGTCCGTCAACGAACTCGCCGAGGCCGTCCACGGTGCTGCAGAGTCCGACGTCGATGCCTTGGTTGCCGAGTATGAGCGCCTTTACGAGGTGGTCCCCGAACTGCAAAAGGGCGGCGCCCGCCACGAGTCCCTGCGGTACAGCGCCAAGATCGAGCTGGGCCTGCGGAGCTTCCTGGAAGCCAATGGCTCCGCCGCTTTCACCACCTCATTTGAGGACCTGGGCGAGCTGCGCCAGCTCCCGGGCATGGCAGTGCAGCGCCTCATGGCGGACGGTTACGGCTTCGGCGCCGAGGGCGACTGGAAGACCGCCATCCTGGTCCGCGCTGCCAAGGTCATGGGCGGTGACCTGCCCGGCGGTGCGTCCCTCATGGAGGACTACACGTACCACCTGGAACCGGGCAGCGAGAAGATCCTGGGCGCACACATGCTTGAGGTTTGCCCGTCCCTGACTGCGAAGAAGCCGCGCGTGGAGATCCACCCGCTGGGCATCGGCGGCAAGGAAGATCCCGTCCGCATGGTGTTCGATACCGATGCCGGTCCCGGCGTCGTCGTAGCGCTGTCAGACATGCGCGACCGGTTCCGTTTGGTGGCCAACGTGGTGGACGTCGTGGACCTTGACCAGCCGCTCCCCAACCTCCCGGTTGCCCGCGCGCTGTGGGAACCGAAGCCCAACTTCGCCACCTCCGCCGCCGCGTGGCTCACCGCAGGAGCCGCGCACCACACGGTATTGTCCACGCAGGTGGGTCTGGAGGTATTCGAGGACTTCGCCGAGATCGCCAAGACCGAACTCCTGACCATCGACGAGGACACCACCATCAAACAGTTCAAGAAGGAACTCGCGTGGAACGCGGCCTACTACAAGCTGGCCGGCGGCCTGTGAGCGACGAATTCACGCTGAGCGCGGGCGGTTACACAGCTATTGTGACCGCCCGCGCGGCTGCGCTCCGCGTGCTGCAGTTTGAGGGCCGGGACCTTATTGTGTCCTTTCCGCAGGGCGGTCCCATCCCGGACTACCGCGGCGTTCTTGCCGCACCATGGCCCAACAGGATCGCTGACGGCACGTACAGCTTTGACGGCCTCTCTCACCAGGTTCCCGTGAACGAGCCGGAGCGGGAAACGGCCTTGCACGGCCTCGCGTTTCCGCTCGACTGGACGCTGAAGGAGTCCGACGCCGGCTCGCTCACCATGACGTGCACGGTAGGGCCCACGGCGGGCTACCCGTTCGCCTTGGAGCTTACTGCCCGCTTCGCGCTGGACTCCGACGGGCTGCACACCACAGTCAAGGGCCGGAACGCGGCCGACGTCGCAGCTCCCTACGGCGTGTGCCCCCACCCTTACCTGGTGGCCGGCCCCTCGCCGTTGGATGAGTGGATCCTCGAGTTTGCCGCTGATTCCTTCCTGGAGGTCACGCCGGACCGGCTCTTGCCTGTTGGCTTGGCGGACGTGGCGGGCCACAACTTCGACTTCCGCTCCCCGCGGTCCATCGGCAGCACCGAAATCGACCACGCCTTCACAGGGCTAACGTTCGACGGCGGGCTGGCGCGGCTTTCCGTGCGGGACCCGGCGGGCACCGGCGTCGGCATGTCCGGCGTCGGCATGTCCTGGGACCAAAGCTGCCAGTGGCTTCAGATCCACACGGCTGATAAGCCGGCACCCATCCCGAGCCGGATCGGCTTGGCTGTGGAGCCCATGACCTGCCCACCGGACGCCTTCAACAGTGGCACGGACTTGATCCGGCTGGAACCCGGAGCTGAGCACACTGCGTCCTGGAGCATCTACGCCCTGTAACGCCCCGAAGATGGCTCAATGTTCCTGAATACGTTTCGCATGGCGAAAGCCGATCTCCCTCAGATAACGTTGCCAGCCAACTTGCGTCTTTGAAGTGAGCACCGTGCACATCAGCATCCACCCTTACGGATCGTCTTCACCCAACTTTGGAATGGGCTGGGTTTCGAGCACGTGTCGCGCTTGTGATGATGACAACGGTTGGCTAGCGTGACGGTACTGCACTTGAGCTGGGGCCTGGGCGCAACTGACCGTGAGAAGGAAGACCTATGAAGTGCACAGCTCCCAGAACACACGTACGGCTTGCCCCCTCCCTACTGCTGTTGCTACTGGCCACGGCCTGCGTACAGACCCCTGCGGCCCCCCAAGGCACCCCCCAGTCCACGCCACCGTCGGCGACTCCATCTACAACAGCGACTGCGGCTCCGCCGCCGTCAGCGACCCGCACAGCAACTCCGACACCAACCGGATCGCCAGCGCCGAGAGACTGGGCCGAAGCTTTCCAGCTGGTGAACTCAGGTGTGGCCGAACTCGGTGTAGTCCTGTGCGAAGGCGGCGCCTCAGGGACGGGGTTCCTCGTGGGTGACGACCTAATCATGACGGCCGCCCATGTTGCTAAGAACGAAGTGGCCATCTCCGTCTCGGTCAACGGCCAGTACACGTCCGCCAGGGTCTTGGGCATCAATGACGCGCAGGACTTAGCCTTGCTAAAAACCCCTATTGCCCTCACCGGCCATCAGTTCGACTTCGCATCTGCCCTTCCTTCGCAGGGCGTTGAAGTGGCTGCCTTGGGGTTCCCGCTGGATAGCGGCCTGACCTTCACTTCGGGCCGGGTCAGCGCACTGAACCTGGAGCTGGACAGTGCTTTCGGAAAACGGCGGAACATGTTGCAAACGGACACGGCAATCAATCCGGGCAACAGCGGGGGCCCGCTGGTGCGAATGGATGGCGAGGTTGTAGGCGTGGTGAGTGCGAAGCGGGCATGGGTCCTAGGCACCCGGACCGTGGACGACTACGGGGCCGAGGGCGTGGGATACGCCGTGCAGGCGACGACGGCGGCCGCCTCGGCAGCTGAGTGGAGTGAGCGCAGCACCCCTGTGCCGTCCAATACCTGCAGCAACCAAGCCGAAACCAGCAGCAGCAACATCATCATCGCCAACAAGTCGGACCACGCTCAGGCGGCCGGAGTCATCCAAAGCTTGCTCCGGCATGGCCAAGGAATCAATCGGGCTGCGTACGAGGCTGCGTTCGCCGTGCTGACTCCGGATATGCAGACGCAGATGAAAGGGCTGGAAAAGTGGAAAGACGGACTGAAGACCTCATTCTGGCGCGCACTGACCATCAACTCCATCACTGGTTCTGGGAACAAACTGACAGTGGATGCAGTGCTCCGCACCGAGCAGGATGCGGCCGACGGGAGGAACGGGCAAACCTGTTCTGACTGGACCATAACGTACACAATGTCTTGGGACGGGACTATCTGGCGCATCGCCGGCGCGGACGATCCTGACGGGCCTCGAGCCTGTTGACCAACTGTAAGTGCCGTCTTGTCGGCAACCATGAAGCGGTACTGCAGGTCGGGTACGGGCGCCGAAATGTCTTGGGACCAAAGGGGCCAGTGTCTGCAGATCCACACGGCTGATCAGCCGGCACCGATCCCGAGCCAAATCGGGCTGCCGGGGGAACCGATGACCTGCCCGCAGGACGCCTTCAATAGCGGAACAGATCTGATCCGGTTGAACCCCCGCGAGTCGCACGTGGCATCGTGCAGCATGTACGCGCTGTAGTCAGCCAAGCAGAAGTGCTGTGCCCTAAGCGCCGGCGGTGCTTTGGCGGACCACCAGCTCAGGGGTGAACACCACGGACCGGTGCTCGGTTCCGCCACTCTCCTGTTCCTCGGCGAGCAACTCGATCGCGGTCCGGCCCAAGGCCTCGGTGGGCTGGCGGATGGAGGACAGGGGCACTACCGCGGAGAGTGCAAAGTCGATGTCGTCGTAGCCGATCAGCGCAATATCCTCGGGTATTCGGATGGTCCGCAGCATGGTCAAGGACTGCATGACGCCCAACGCCAAGAGATCGTTGGAGCAGAATACAGCTTCCGGGCGATCTTCCGGCGCGCGTTCCACCAGGCCATTGCCCACCTGGCGACCGGCCAGCACGGTCTGTCCGGCGGAGTCGAGCACCTCCATGCTGGCATCGGGAACTTCGGCCACTGCCCGCTGCGCACCTTTGAGGCGGCTGGCCACCTGGCGGATGGACGGCGCACCAACAAAGGCCAGACGACGGCGGCCCAGGTCCAGCAGGTGCTTGGCGGCCAGATACCCGCCTTCCTGGTCGTCCACGGAGACCGAACTGCAGCGGTCAGTGTCCGCGAGCTCGTCCACCAGGACGGTGGGTACGCCCCGCTCGCGAAGTGTGTCAATGCGCCCTGAAACGTCACCCACCGGAGAAATCAAAAGACCTTGGACGCGCTGTTCTTGGAACAGGTCCATATAGTGCGCTTCACGGGATGAGTCCTGCCCGCTATCCCCTACCAACACCACGCTGCCCAGGGCCGCCGCAGCATCCTCGGCCGCGCGGGCCACTGAGGAAAAGAAGGGGTTTCCAACATCCAGCACCACCAGCCCGATGGTCCGGCTCTGGCCTGCGCGGAGTTGGCGGGCAGCGTCGTTGCGGACGAAGCCAAGCTCGGCGATCGATTTGAGGACGCGTTCCTTGGTCCGTTGTGAAACCCTGTCCGGATAATTCAGCACATTGGAAACGGTTCCCACTGCTACCTGGGCGTGAGTGGCAACGTCTTTGATGCTGGCTGTCTGGGACATGCTTTCCGATCTCCGTTGGCTGAGGTCAATGTGCTGGAAACGCCTTGACACCCTCCGGTTCACGAGGGTAATTTGAATCGTAACAAATGAAACGATTCAAAGACGAGTAACCCTGGAGAACACGCATGAGGGTTTGTTTCCGCTCCTCAGTCCAGCCGGAACTGATGGCCGAGTACAAGCAACGCCACGCAGCCGTATGGCCGGAAATGCTGTCCGCGCTGAAGAACGCAGGGTGGAACAACTACTCATTGTTCCTCGCCCCGGACGGCCAGCTGATCGGCTATCTGGAATGCGAAGACTACGAGGCAGCCCAGGCACGCATGGCCATCACGGAGGTCAATGCCCGCTGGCAGGCCGAGATGGCAACCCTCTTCGCGGACAGTGACGTTCCACCGGATGAGGGCTTTGAAATCGTTGAGGAAGTCTTCAACCTCGAGGACCAACTTGCCGCGGCAGGCGTCGTCACAGATGTTGCCACCCCACCACTTAAAGACACCACCGGATACCAGAAGGAACAATCATGAACACCAAAGAATCGGCCCTGGGCCGTCTGGGAGAACTGGCCATTGAAGTGCCGTCCTGGGCCTACGGAAATTCCGGGACCCGGTTCAAGGTCTTCGGAACTCCGGGTACTCCGCGCACGGTCCAGGAAAAGATCGCCGACGCCGCGAAGGTCCATGAGCTCACGGGCCTGGCTCCCACTGTTGCGCTGCACATTCCGTGGGACAAGGTGGATGACTACTCCGCTCTCCGGGAGTTCGCGGAGGGGCTGGGCGTTGGCCTGGGCACCATCAACTCCAACACCTTCCAGGATGACGAGTACAAGTTCGGCTCCCTGACGTCCTCCAACGAGGCAGTCCGCCGCCGGGCAATCGACCACCACCTTGAATGCATCCAGATCATGCACGCCACCGGGTCCAAGGACCTGAAGATCTGGCTGGCTGACGGCACCAACTACCCGGGCCAGGATGACATGCGCGGCCGCCAGGACCGCTTGGTCGAGTCACTCCAGGAGATCTACGCGGGCCTCGGCGACGAGCAGCGCCTGGTACTGGAGTACAAGTTCTTCGAGCCCGCTTTCTACCACACCGACGTTCCGGACTGGGGTACTTCCTACGCGCAGACCCTGGCCCTTGGCGAGAAGGCCTTTGTCTGCCTAGACACCGGCCACCACGCACCTGGCACCAATATCGAGTTCATCGTCATGCAACTCCTTCGCCTGGGCAAACTGGGCTCGTTCGACTTCAACTCCCGCTTCTACGCGGACGATGACCTCATAGTTGGCGCAGCCGATCCGTTCCAGCTGTTCCGCATCATGCACGAAGTAATCCGTGGCGGCGGCTTCGGCAAGGACTCGGGTGTGGCGTTGATGTTGGACCAGTGCCACAACCTCGAGGAGAAGATCCCGGGCCAGATCCGCTCGGTCCTCAATGTTCAGGAAATGACGGCCCGCGCCTTGCTCATTGACACGGCAGCACTCTCCGAAGCCCAGGGCGCCGGGGATGTCCTGGCAGCGAACGGCATTTTCAACGACGCCTTCTACACCGACGTTCGCCCTGTGTTGGCCGAGTGGCGCGAAGCCCGCGGCCTGCCCGCCGATCCCCTGGCCGCCTACAAAGCCAGCGGATACCAGAAGAAGATCAACGAGGACCGCGCAGGCGGCCAGCAAGCCGGATGGGGCGCATAAGCATGACCACGCATGAAAACAACAAAACTGTTGAAGATCTGATCTCCCGTTCCAACCGACTCGGCGCGGACAAGCGGAACACCAACTTTGCCGGCGGCAACACGTCCGCGAAGGGCACCGAAAAGGACCCCGTCACGGGTCAGGACGTCGAGCTTCTCTGGGTGAAGGGCTCCGGCGGTGACTTGGGCACGCTGAAAGCCGGGAACCTTGCAGTACTCCGGCTGGACCGCCTGCAGGCGCTGAAGTCCGTTTACCCCGGCGTCGAGCGTGAAGACGAAATGGTGGCCGCGTTCGATTACTGCCTGCACGGCAAGGGCGGCGCTGCGCCGTCGATCGATACCGCCATGCACGGCCTGGTGGACGCCGCGCACGTTGACCACCTGCACCCGGACTCGGGCATCGCGATTGCGACGGCGGTGGACGGCGAGGCGCTGACCTCCAAGGTGTTCGGCGACAAAGTGGTGTGGGTTCCCTGGCGCCGCCCCGGTTTCCAGCTGGGCTTGGACATCGCGGCGATCAAGGAAGCCAACCCGCAGGCCATCGGCACCATCCTGGGCGGGCACGGCATCACAGCTTGGGGCGAGACCAGCGAGGAAGCCGAGGCCAACTCACTGTGGATCATCGATCAGGCCGAGACCTACATCAAGGACAACGGCAAAACCGAGCCCTTCGGCCCCGCGCTCCCCGGCTACGGAGCCCTCCCCGAAGCCGAACGCCGCGCGAAGGCTGCAGCCTTGGCCCCCGTAATCCGCGGCTTGGCCTCAACCGACAAACCGCAGCTGGGGCACTTCAGTGATGACGGCGTCGTCCTTGAATTCCTTGCCGCAACCGAGCACCCGCGCCTGGGCGCGCTGGGTACTTCCTGCCCGGACCATTTCCTCCGCACCAAGGTCAAGCCCCTCATCCTGGACCTGCCTGCAGACGCCTCGATCGAGGAATCGGTGAACCGTCTGAAGGAACTGCACGGCGCCTACCGCGAGGACTACCAGGCGTACTACGACCGGCACGCCGACGAGAACAGCCCGGCGTTGCGCGGCGCGGACCCGGCAATCGTGCTGATCCCCGGCGTGGGCATGTTCTCCTTCGGCAAGGACAAGCAAACCGCCCGCGTTGCAGGCGAGTTCTACATCAACGCCATCAACGTCATGCGCGGCGCCGAGGCCATTTCCACCTACGCCCCGATCGAGGAATCCGAGAAATTCCGCATCGAGTACTGGGCGCTGGAAGAAGCCAAACTCGCCCGCATGCCCAAACCCAAGTCCCACGCCACCCGCATCGCGCTGGTGACCGGCGCGGCGTCGGGCATTGGCAAGGCGATCGCCACCCGTTTGGCGTCCGACGGCGCGTGCGTAGTGATTGCCGACCTCAACCTTGAGAACGCGCAAAAGGTTGCCGAGGAACTGGGCGGCGCGGACGTCGCCATCGGCGTTCAGGCCGATGTCACGGACGAAGCCCAGATCGCCGCCGCCATCCAGGAAGCCGTGCTCGCCTTCGGTGGCCTGGACCTGGTGGTCAACAACGCCGGCCTGTCCATCTCCAAGCCGTTGCTCGAAACCACCGAGAAGGACTGGGACCTGCAGCACAACGTCATGGCCAAGGGCTCGTTCCTGGTGTCCAAGGCAGCTGCAAAGGTCATGATCGATCAGGGCCTGGGCGGAGACATCATCTACATCTCCTCCAAGAACTCCGTGTTCGCCGGCCCCAATAACATCGCCTACTCCGCCACCAAAGCAGACCAAGCCCACCAAGTCCGCCTGCTGGCAGCCGAACTGGGCGAGCATGGCGTGCGCGTCAACGGCATCAACCCCGACGGCGTGGTCCGCGGCTCCGGCATCTTCGCCGGAGGCTGGGGCGCCAAGCGCGCTGCCGTGTACGGCGTGGACGAGCAGGAACTGGGCAAGTACTACGCCCAGCGCACGCTCCTCAAGCGCGAAGTGCTCCCCGAGCACGTGGCCAACGCCGCGTCCGTGCTCACCAGCAACGAGCTCTCCCACACCACCGGCCTGCACATCCCCGTGGACGCCGGCGTGGCAGCAGCCTTCCTCCGCTAGGACCAGAAGTGAACAACGGAACCACCGCCAGCACCGCCCCGGCACGCGCCGGGGCGGTGCCCGCTCACAGCGTGTTCGCCGCTGTAGACATCGGAGCGTCCTCGGGCCGGGTCATGCTGGGCCGCGTTTCTCCCGCTACCGGCGTCTCACTGGAGACCATTCACCGCTTCCCGAATGGCGTCATGCAGCTCGACGGCGGCCTCCACTGGGACTTCGACGCCCTGTTCGCTGAGGTACTCAAGGGGTTGTCCGCCGCAGCTGACGTGGCACGAAGGAACGGCGAGCACATTGCCAGCATTGGCATCGACACCTGGGCTGTGGACTACGGCCTGGTTGATTCCTCGGGGCGGCTTGTCTCGGTTCCTTTCAGCTACCGGGACGAGCGCAGCCGGGCCTCCGTGGAACGGGTCCATGCGGTCATTTCCCCGGAGAAGCTGTATGCCACCACAGGTTTGCAGTATCTGCAGTTCAACACGGTGTACCAGTTGGCGGCGGAACCTTCCCTGGGCGGAGTGCAAGCTCTCCTGATCCCGGATCTGATCGCTTTCCTCCTCACGGGCGAGCGCCGGACCGAGGCCACGAATGCCTCCACCACGGGCTTGTTCGACGCCGTGGCGGGCGAGTGGGCCAGGGAGTTCATGACCGCCCTTGGCCTGCCCAAGAACATCTTCCCGCCCCTCATTCAGCCTGGCGAAACCGTAGGCACCCTCCTCCCTGCAATCCTGGAACAGACCGGACTTCCCGCGGACACTGTTGTTGTGGCTGTGGGTTCGCACGACACCGCGTCGGCCGTGGCCGCTGTCCCGGCCGAGGACCGCAATTTTGCCTATATCTCCTCCGGCACGTGGTCCTTGGTGGGAGTGGAACTGGACACTCCCGTGCTGAGTGAAGCAAGCCGCCAAGCAAACTTCACCAACGAGCGCGGCGTGGATGGCACCATCCGGTACCTGCGGAACGTAGGCGGACTGTGGTTACTCAGCGAATGCCAGCGAGCGTGGGCAGCCCAAGGTTTCAGCCAGTCGCTTCCGGCCTTGCTGGATGCTGCTGCTGCGCTGCCCGCGGGTGGGCCGCTCATCAATGCGGACGATCCTGCCTTCACAGCGCCTGACAACATGCCGGACCGGATCCGCGCTGCCGTGCGCAACACCGGTGCCGTCCTCGCGGACCGTCCAGCCGGCGTCGTGCGTTGCATTATGGACAGCCTCGCGGCCGGCTACGCCCGAACGCTGGCCGATGCCGAACGCCTAACGGGGCTCTCCACCGGGGTGGTTCACATTGTGGGCGGCGGTTCGCAAAACCGGCTCCTGTGCCAGCTCACCGCCGACGCCACCGGCAAACCCGTGGTGGCCGGCCCCGTTGAAGCCACAGCGCAGGGTAACGTCCTGGTGCAGGCCCGCGCTGCAGGAGTGGTGGCCGGTGGGCTGGCGGAACTGCGCAAACTGGTGGCGGCTGGTACGGAGCTGGAAAGCTACGAACCGGCTCATACTGTCAGTGGTGTGGCCTCCTAACCTAGGGGTGAGGTGGCGGGGAGGGCAATTTCTACGATAGAGTTTTTCCATCAAGGGGAGTACTCCCGTTTGCGATTGACCCGTCATTACGGATGCACCGTTGCATCCCGGGCAATCGGCTCCGGCACAGTCCGGGCGGAGGAGACCTTGGCGCCTATAACCGACGCCTACCCTTGGAGCGCCTCTCATGCAGGTAACACCTTTGATCTGGTGGATCACCATTGCCGTTACCATCCTGTTCTTCGTTTACGAGTTCTTTGCGCACGTCCGCAAACCCCACGAGCCCACCCTCGGCGAATCGGCACGCTGGTCCGTCTTTTACATAAGCCTCGCGCTGCTGTTCGGCGTCGGAATCGGAATGGTGTCCGGGTGGCAGTTCGGCGGAGAGTACTTTGCGGGCTACCTCACCGAGAAAGCCCTCTCAATTGACAACCTCTTCGTCTTCCTGATTGTGATGACCGGGTTCGCCGTGCCGAAGAAGTACCAGCAAAAAGTGCTGATGATCGGCATCATCATCGCTTTGATCCTGCGCGGCGGGTTCATCGCTATAGGCGCTGGACTGATTGAGAACTTCTCCTGGATCTTCTACCTTTTCGGTGCCCTGCTGCTGGTCCTGGCGTACAGGCAGGCGTTCGGCGGCCACGATTCCAACCCGGCCGATGGCAAGTTCATGCAGCTGGTTCGCCGCGTTTTGCCTGTGACTGACGAGTACCATCAGGACCGGCTCACGGTGAAGAAGGGCGGCACGCGGTACGTTACGCCGATGCTTCTGACCATCATCGCGATCGGCTTTGTTGACCTCATCTTCGCTGTAGATTCCATCCCCGCGATCTACGGCCTGACCAGCGAGGCGTATATCGTCTTCACGGCCAATGCCTTCGCGCTGATGGGCCTGCGGCAGCTGTTCTTCCTCATCGGCGGGCTGCTGGAACGCCTGGTCTACCTCGCCCAGGGACTTGCTGTGATCCTCGCGTTCATCGGTGTGAAGCTCGTGTTCCACGCCCTGCACGTCAACGAGCTGTCCTTCATCAACGGTGGCGAGCCGCTGCTCTGGGTCCCTGAGATCCCCATCTGGTTCTCCTTGCTGTTCATCGGCGCCACCATTGCCGTGGCCACAGCTGCCAGCCTGCTCAAGACCCGCAGCGACGAGCGTAATCGCGTGGCTTCCTGAGTCTGGTACGTCACAGCGCCGGAGAGGGGTGCCGCGCTAAACTGATGTCACTATGATCCGCACAATGTTCAAGTCCAAGATCCACCGCGCAACGGTGACCCATGCCGACCTCCACTACGTCGGTTCGGTCACTGTAGACCTGGACCTCCTGGACGCGGCCGACATCCTTCCCGGCGAACTCGTCTCCATTGTGGACGTCACCAACGGCGCACGGCTGGAGACTTACACCATCGCCGGCGAGCGCGGTTCAGGCGTGATCGGGATCAACGGCGCGGCCGCCCACATGGTCCATGTTGGCGATACCGTCATCCTCATTACGTACGCGGAGATGACCACGGAAGAGGCCCGGGCCTACGAGCCCAAGGTTGTCCACGTGGGTAAGGACAATAAGATCCTGCAGCTCGGAAACGACCCCGCGGAGGGCCACACCCCCGGGCTCATGCGCCCGCCGCACGCGCTCAGCAACGCAGCTCACCTCAGCTGAGGCTGCACGCAAGTCTCCACAACAATGCTCGACGCCGGCACTCACCGAAGTGCCGGCGTCGAGCGCGTTTGCTGTACTACAAATCACGGGTCCGCATGACGGAACATTTCCGAGAAAACGCTTACTCGGATCGTATTTGTGCCTAAGCTGTCATTCGTGACCCAACAAATCTCCGCCTCCGCCACGTCATGATTGGTGTTCTGTCCGGTTTCTTCGTGGTGTGGGCCATCATCCTGGTGGGCATGTTTGTGGGGCGGCGGAACATCCTGGGCGAGAACGCCCGGTCTGTGCTGAGCTCGCTGACGTTCTTCGTAGCCAGCCCAGCGCTCCTTTTTGAGACGTTGAGCAAAGCCAAACTGCACGATGTCTTCGCGGCTCCGCTCTTAGTGACGGCTGTGGGGGCGGTAGCCACTGGCCTGCTGTTCTTCCTGATCGCCAAATTCTGGCTGAAACGGGCCATGCCGGAGGCCCTGATGTCATCCATGAGTGCATCGCTGGCCAACTCGGCAAACCTCGGCATCCCCATAGCGGTCTTCGTCCTAGGTGATGCCAGCTATGTGGCGCCGCTGTTGATCTTCCAGTTGGCGTTCTTCACCCCGATGTACCTGATGGCCTTGGACGCCAGCACCAGCACACACCGCACCACTCCCCTGCGGTTCCTGCTGATGATCGTGAAGAACCCCATGATCGTGGGCTCGGCGCTGGGCCTGTTGGTGGCGGGTACCGGCTTTCAGGTCCCAACCTTGATCCTGGAACCCATCCACCTCATTGGCGGGGCGGCGATTCCGGCCATGCTGATGTCCTTTGGGATGAGCTTGAACGGTTCCAAGCCCCTCCAGGAAGCCGCCGGGCGCCGGCTGGACACTTTGCTGGCCAGCGGTTTCAAACTGGTGGTGCACCCCCTGATTGCCTACCTATTTGCCCGTTTCGCGCTGGGAATGGACGGGCATGCGTTGTTCGCCGTGGTGGTCACGTCGGCGCTGCCCACGGCCCAGAACGTGTTCGTTGCAGCTAACCGCTACCAGGCAGGAATCACCGTAGCCAAGGACACCGTACTGATCACCACCATCGTGGCAGTGCCGGCGATGATTGCCGTGGCGCTGCTCCTCACCTAGGTGGATTACTCCACATCCACACTGGCCAGGTAGTAATCCAGGAGTTGGGCACAGCGGATGAAGCCCAGATGCGAGTACGCCTGGGGATGGTTGCCCAGGTGTGTTTCTGTTCCGGGATCGTATTCCTCCGGCAACAAACCCGTGGGACCGAACAAAGCCACCAGCTGGTTGAACAGTTCCAGAGCATCGTCCAACCTGCCAACGGCAAGGTACGCCTCGATCAGCCAGGTGGTGCAAATGTGGAAGCCGCCCTCCAAACCCGGCAGGCCGTCGTCGTACCTGTACCGGAAAACGGTGGGCCCCACACGCAACTCGCGCTCTACGGCAGTGACGGTGTCCAAGAATCGCTGGTCCTGAACATCCAGCAGGCCGGAGATCCCGATGTGCAGCACAGCGGCGTCCAGGTCCGGGCTGTCGTAAGCCACGGTGTAGGAAGCTGCGGACGAATCCCAGCCTTCGCGGAGCACTTCCTCGCGGATGGTTTCGGCGGTGACTGCCCAGTCAGCGTGCGGCGAGCGCCCGTGCAGATCGGCAGCTCGAAGGGCGCGGTCCAAGGTGACCCAGCACATCACCTTGGTGTACACGTGGTGCCGCGGGGGCCGGCGCGCTTCCCAAATCCCGTGATCCGGTTCATGCCACCGGGCAAGCACCGCATGGGCCATTTGTTCCATCAGGAACCAGTGCTCATCCGGCAAGAACCCGCGGCGTTCAGCAAGATCGTGGATCAGTTCGGCAATGGGCCCGAACACGTCCAACTGCACCTGGTGGTCCGCCGCGTTTCCAATACGCACCGGCCGCGAGCCCGCATAACCGGGCAGGCTTTCCACAATCGCCTCGGTGGAAAGCGGGGCGCCGGTCACTGAATACAGCGGGTGCAGCCACTCTGGCCCGGGCGCGTTCTCGAGGATGCGGCCCAGCCAGGCGAGGAAACCGTCAGCCTCCTGCGTGGAGCCCAAGGACACCAAAGCGTTCACGGTCATGGAACCGTCGCGCAGCCAGCAGTAGCGGTAATCCCAGTTCCGGGTCCCACCAATCCCCTCAGGCAGTGAGGTGGTGGGCGCAGCCAGCACGGCGCCGGTGGGCTCGTGCACCAGCGACTTCAGCACCAGCGCGGAGCGGCGCACCAGGGACGTTTTGATGGTGGGCAGCTGAAGTGCCTTGATCCAGTCCCGCGAAGACTGCCCGACGGCGGTGCGCCGGATGGGTTCGCCGCCTGGGTCTGCGTGGGGAGGCTCGGTATCACCGCAGCGAAGGTTCAGCACCACTGGACCATGGCTGAGCGGAACTTCAGCGGTGGCAGTGGCATATCTGCCGTCGCTGGTGATACGGAAACTCACGCCAGGGGCGGAGAGGATGATGGGATCCGAGGTACCCATAATGTGGACTTCATCGCCCCGGATCTCCATACTGAAGGGCGCGTTGGCGTAATCCGGCCGGGGCGCAAACACCACGCGCGCCGTACCCGTCCCGGAAAGTACACGCACCAAGCTGGTGATCCCTTCGGGTGCGGACTCCAAATAATCGGTCACCGTGACGTCGGCCCAGCGGGTCTCCACGATCATGGTGTTGTCCACATAGCGCTGAGCCAGCACCTGGGATGGCTTCACCGGCTCTATGCTGAAGTGGCCCGCAGGTTCACCGCCAAGAATATGGGCAAAAATGGACCCTGAGTCCGGCAATGGGTGGCTCATCCAGCAGACTTTCGCGTCCGGGGTGAGCAACGCGGTGGAACTTCCGTTGCCGATCATCGAGTGCCGTTCCAACCCCACTGCGTCTTCGCCGAAGAGCCAGGCCCGCCGCAGTTCGAACAACACTGCCAGCACGTGCGCGAACGCTTCAGGGTCCGCGATGGTGTGGGCCGCCGTCGTATCCCCGGGTCCCACATGCAGGCCAAGGTCCGGTCCGCGGAGGGTGGCGATTGCTTTCTCGTCACTTTCAGCATCGCCGGCGTACAGGGCGGCGCTGACTCCAAGCCGTGTCCGCAACTGCTCAAGTGCCAAGCCTTTAGCCGGTTCCTCCACGGTCAAATCCAGCACTGTTCCATCAATAATGAAGTACAGCCCGAACTCGATGGCGATCTTCTGCGAAAGGAAGATCGCCCGGTCCACAACCTCGGCTGTGGCGGGCCGTGTATGTACCGCCACCCCCACGGGTTTGCGGACAATGCTGATGCCCTTCTCAAAGCCCACGGCCTCAGTCAGCGCCGTGGCAACCTGTTGCAGCAACTGTTCGGTGGCGAGGGACAGGGTGTAGGCATAGCCCATGTCGAACTCCATGCCATGCGAACCCACCAGGTGGACCTCGGCAGGCAACCGCGAAACCGCTGCAAGATCCCGCAAAGACCGTCCGGAAATGATGGCCGTATGCGTGTTAGGCAAGGCGGCCAACGCACGCAGCGCCACGGCTGCGCTGTCCAGCGGCAACGTCTCAGTTGAGACGCCCTCCGCAGAGCACAGTGTTCCGCCGTAATTGCAGGCCACCAACAGCCCCGGGACCCGGGCGAGAGCCCTCAGTTCGTCGAAGAGCTGCGGCGTGATGCCGTTCTCCGCGTCACTTTGGCTGACGGTTCGAAGGAGGCCAAGCGGGAGCGATTTCATGAGCAGCGCCGAATCGGCCACTGCTTGGTTCAAGTGCGTGGGCATGGCGAATCCTTCCGAAGCGGATAGTTATAGTGTCCGCCCGATCGGTTTCGCTTGACTACCTAGTAGATTGCAAACGAGTAAAACTTTCCTCGCCTGCCCACTGCATCAGCTTGGCGTGGCCGCGGCCGCGCCCACGCACGGCAGCGCGCGATGCGCATGGCAGGGCGCGCTACGCGCTGACCAGACCCGCAACCTGGGCAACCAGTTCCACGGACCGCAGCCGTTCCTCGGTACCGATGGACTGGTGTGCCACGATCAGCTCATCGGCATCGGCGAACGCGGCAAACTCGTCCAAGTACTCACGGACAGTGTCGGCCGTTCCCACGGCAGAGAACTTCATCATCTGGGCGATGTGCTGGCCCTGCGGGGAATCAAGCACCATGTCCGCCTCATCATCGGTGAACTCCCTGCCTCCACCGAAGAACAGGGAGACGCGGGCACGCTTCACCGCCAGATGGATAGCCTGCGCGTCGGCATTGGAGTCCGCAGCCGTAACATTCACACCGGCAATGACGTGAGGCTCTGACAGCTGGTCCGAGGGCTTGAATTCGCGGCGGTACACGGCCACGGCGTCTTGCAGCGCGGCGGGGGCAAAGTGTGAAGCGAACGCGTACGGAAGCCCCAACTGTGCAGCCAATTGAGCGCCAAACAGTGAGGATCCCAGGATGTACAGCGGCACGTTGGTGCCCTTGCCGGGCGTAGCTTCAACACCCTGGATGCGGGTAGGCCCGGTGAGGTAGCCCTGCAGTTCAAGAACGTCCTGGGGGAAACGGTCCGAGGACGTGTGGTCGCGGCGAAGTGCGCGCATGGTGTTCTGGTCGCTTCCGGGGGCACGGCCCAGCCCGAGGTCGATCCGTCCCGGGTGCAGAGTCTCCAGGGTGCCGAACTGCTCGGCGATAGTCAGCGGCGAGTGGTTGGGCAGCATCACACCGCCGGCACCCAGGCGGATGCTGTTGGTGTGGGCGGCAACGTGGGCAATCAGGACGCTGGTAGCCGAGGATGCGATTGCGGACATGTTGTGGTGCTCGGCGTACCAAACACGCCGGTACCCCAGCTCTTCGGCTTTCTGCGCCATGGCAACGCTGCCCGCCAGGCTTTCCGCCACCGTCTGGCCCTTCCCGATGGTTGCCAGGTCGAGGATGGAAAGAGGAACAGTCACAGGAAAGCCTTTCGATACGTTTGTGGTGCCCGCACTGTTGATTGCCGGGCACTTAAGCGACAACGACGGCGGCACCCGGCTTATTTCTGTGAGTTGCGTCGCGCAGCACTTTTCGTTGTGTTCCGAGGGTGGTTTGTGTCCCTTTTCGACGCCCGATTAACCGCTGTGAACCCCCGTATCCCAGCGTTTCACACCGCTTTGACCCACTTACTGAAGCTGCCGGATAGTTGCAGCCACAAGTACGCATTACACCTGCCTGTCGTGATGACCAGGGGAACTCAAGGAGAAATAATGGCCCGCTTTGCTCTCAAGACCGGCGTCACAGCGGCGCTGGCCGCCACCGCATTATTGGGGCTGGCTGCCTGCTCCGATCCTGGGGCGAGTGCCGCAACGGGGGCGAGCGCTCCGGCGTCGAACGCTTCATCAAGCACCAAAGAGTTCAACCTGAGTCCCCAGCAGGACCGCATCAAAGTCACAGTGGACCAGGCAGCAGCAGCCCAGGTTCCGGACGCGATCAAAGCCGACGGCAAGTTGACCGTGGTAACCACCGGCGGGACGCCACCGCTGAGCACTTTCGCCACGGACAACAAGACCCTCATTGGCAGCGAAGTGGACATTGCCTACGCAGTGGGCGAGACCCTGGGCCTCCAGGTGGAAGTGCTGCCAGTGGCTTGGGCGGATTGGCCGCTGGGCGTGGAATCCGGCAAGTACGAGGCAGTCTTGTCCAACGTCACTGTCACTGAGGCCCGCAAGGAGAAGTTCGACTTCGCAACTTACCGCAACGACCTCCTGGGCTTCTACGCCAAAGCGGACGCGGACATCGCTCCCATCAAGGAAGCAAAGGACGTGGCCGGCAAGCGCATTGTGGTGGGGTCCGGAACCAATCAGGAAGCCATCCTGGTCCGTTGGGATGAGGAGAACAAAAAGAACGGGCTGAAGCCGGTTGAGTTCCAGTATTACGACGACGACTCCGCCTCCCAGCTCGCCCTGCAGTCAGGCCGCGCGGACCTGACGTTCGGGCCCAACGCATCAGCCGCCTACAAAGCAGCCAAGGACGGCAAAACCAAGGAAGTGGGCACTATTGAAGGTGGCTGGCCGCTGAAGGCCGAAATTGCTTTCACCACCCAGAAGGGCAACGGGCTGGCTGTGGCGGCGCAGGCGGCGCTTAATACGCTCATCAAGGACGGAAGCTACGCCAAGATTTTGGACCGTTGGGGCCTCTCATCCGAGGCTATTCCTGCATCCGAGTTGAACCCGGCAGGCCTGCCCAAGAAGTAGCGCTGCTGCTCTGACAGGGCCACCTGCCGGACGACGAATCCCCGCCGGACATCAACCGGCGGGGATTCTTGCTTGCGAGCCGCTTGGGTGGCTACCCACCCGCCTCGGTGCGGCTAGAAGTGTGCGGGGTCCGTGTTTGCGCCGCAGAGCACGACGGCCACAGTCTCACCTTCGTCCGGGGTGTACGCCCCGGAGAGCAACGGTGCATACGCAGCCGCCGCGCCGTGTTCCACCACGATCCTGTGGTTCTCCCACAGAGCGCGCCGGGCTTTGACAATGTCATCATCACTGACCAAAAGGCTTTGTACGCCCGTTCGCCGGGCTACTCCAAAGCCGATTTCGCCGATCTGCCGCGCTCCCAGCGAATCGGCGGCAACACCGGAAACGGCCACATCCACGGGTTCGCCCTTGGCCAACGCGGTGTGCAGGGTGGGCACGGTTTCCGGCTCCACGCCCACCACCTGAGCCCTACCTTCCGTGGCTGCGGCGATGCCGCCCATCAGCCCGCCGCCGCCAACAGCAACAAGGATGGTGTTGACGTGGGGCAGTTCGTCCAGCAGCTCAAGCCCAACACCACCGGCGCCCGCCACAATCTCGGGCTGATCATAAGCGTGGCAGTAGACGGCGCCCTTTTCTTCAGCGAAGCCTATGGCGGCTGCATAGGCCTCCGCGTACTCCGCACCGCCTTGGACAACCGTGGCGCCAATGGCGTAAAGCTTGTGGACCTTGTTGGCCGGGGCCGATTCCGGAACGAACACCGTGGCAGGGACCCCGAGCTTGGCGGCCGCGTAGGCATTGGCCAGGCCGGCATTGCCACCGGAAGCCACCACGATCCCCACGTCCGGATTGAGCTCACCGTTTTCCTTGGCCGTCAGGAGCCGGTTGAAAGCACCGCGCGCCTTGAAGGAGCCAGTGTGCTGCATGTACTCGCATTTGAACCAGAGATGGTAACTTTCCTGGTCCCCGCTCTCAGCCAGCGGCGTATGGCGAACCCAGCCTGAGGTCCTTGAGTAGGCAGCTTCAACTTCTTCGCGTGTGACCATAGTGGATGCACCTTTCCGTCCGTTTCATCCTATGGTTTGCGCGGGCGGCCATGGCGTATCTGCCGCTTCGGGGTGCAGCATCTGCTGATTAGGAATTCTTCGGCCGACCCGAAATCGAGGTCGAGGTTTCCGCGCCTTCTTGTTCCACGCCTTCTTGTTGAGTGGCCACCCAGCTGGCGAGGACTTTCAGCGCGTCCTCCGACGGAGTATTGGGGTCAGCCGTATATACGTTGATCCGCAAACCTGGGTCCGCGGGTAGCTCCAGTGCCTCAAAGCTAAGGTCTAGGTCCCCCACGATCGGATGGTGCAGCCGTTTGCGACCCGCACGGTGATACTTCACATCGTGCCGTGCCCAACGGGTGCGAAACTCCTCGCTCCGGGTGGAAAGTTCGCCGATCAGGTCCGTGAGGTCTTTGTCGTAAGGGTTCTTGCCTGCAGTTGATCGCAGCACGGCGACGATGTCATCGGCTGCGCGCTCCCAATCAGCAAAGAACTCCCTGGCTTTGGGGTTGAGGAAGGTGAACCGCGCACTGTTGGGTGGCTTGGTTTGTTCGGCCATCAGGTCCATATAGAGGGCGTTGCCCAGCTCGTTGGCGGCCAGCACGTCGCCGCGGTCGTTGCGGACCCAAGCCGGGGCCGCCGTGATCGCGTCAACCACGCGTTGAACGCTGGGCCTGACGGTTTGCGGGCTGCGTTTGCGGCGTACCCGGGGAGCGGCAGTGGATGCGCGCGCAAGATCATAAAGGTGAGCCGTCTCGGCGTCGTCGAGCTTCAACGCGCTGCCCAGCGCTTCGAGGACACTGTCCGAAGCGCCCGCAAGGTTCCCGCGCTCAAGGCGGATGTAGTAATCCACGCTCATGCCGGCGAGCATGGCCACTTCCTCCCGGCGCAGGCCGGTGACGCGTCGGTTGCCGCCATAGGCCGGCAGCCCTGCTTCCTCGGGCGTGATCCGTGCGCGGCGGGAGATCAGGAACTTCCGCACATCCTCGCTGTGTGTCATGGTTCCACGCTACGCCGCCTCGATGAGGCGAGGGAGGCACTGGCGTTACCCGGCAGCCCGCGCAGCAGGCACGGAGAACCTGAAGGGGGTACTGACGTGCACTCCCACGCCGTCCCTGTCCGGTGTTGACTGAAATCAACCCATCCGTCAGCAATGAAATGCGTTCGCCAGCAAGAACAGGACCAGAACCATGAACATCACACTGAACAACGGGGTCGTCATGCCAGCACTTGGCTTGGGCGTCTTCCAAAGCGCTCCGGAGGAGACGACGGCGGCAGTTGAGTCCGCGCTGTCAGCTGGCTACCGGCACATAGACACCGCTGCGGCCTACGGAAACGAGAGGGAAGTTGGCGAGGGCATCCGCAGATCCGGCGTGGAGAGGGCTGAGGTCTTCATAGAAACCAAGGTTTGGGTCAGCGACTACGGCTATGACCAAACACTCCACGCGTGGGATAAAGCAATCGGGAAACTCGGAGTGGAACAGCTGGACCTGCTCATCCTCCATCAGCCCGCTCCGGACCGGTTCCAGAAGACCATCGGTGCGTATAAGGCCCTGGAAACCTTGCTTGCTGATGGCCGCGTCAGGGCAATCGGCGTCAGCAACTTCATGCCGCACCATCTGAAGGAGCTCCTTGAAGCAACAGATGTTGTTCCTGCCCTGAACCAGATCGAGCTTCACCCCTACTTCACCCAGCCGGACGTACAAGCGGCCGATGCCGAGCACGGCATCCTCACGCAGGCGTGGTCACCCATTGGCGGGATCACTTTCTACCCAGGCTGGGGTGAGGAGCGCAAGAACGTCATGGAAGACACCACCATCGCGGGCATCGCCAAGGCCCACAGCAAGAGTCCGGCACAGGTCATGATCCGCTGGCACCTGCAACACGGCCGCTCCGCCATTCCGAAGTCCACCAACCCGTCACGCATCGCCGAGAATTTCGGCGTCTTCGATTTCGAGCTCTCGGGCGAGGAACTGGCAGCCATGGATTCGCTGGACACCGGCAACCGCAACGGGCCAGACCCCGATGTTGCCCGCGAAGAGCGCTTTGCCATGGTCATCCCCGAAGCATAGGAAAGGAACCAGGACCATCATGACTGAGCAACCCAAGCAGGTGGGCGGCGGCCGGAGAATGTTCGGGGACTTCGCTCCCAAGCTGGCCGAACTCACGGACGACGTACTTTTCGAGGACGTGTGGAACCGGCCCGAACTTTCGGCACGTGACCGCAGCCTGATTACCGTAGCGGTGCTTGCAGCAGGAGGCCACACGCAGCAGTTGGGGTTTCATCTCGTCCGCGCAGTGGAAAACGGGGTGACCCAGGGCGAACTCATCGAAGCCATCACGCATGTGACTTTGTACGCCGGCTGGCCCAACGGAATGTCCGCCATGGGTGTGGCCAAGGAACTTTTCACAGGGAACAAATAAGGAACCGCACATGAACATTGAACCCGCACTGCCCACTATCAAAAACCCGCCGGAGCAGTTCGCCGGCGACGTCTGGCTGGATCGGATCGCCGTACCCCATGAAGAGGACCAAACCATGGTTGTTGCCACGGTCCGGTTTGCGCCAGGAGCACGGACCGCGTGGCACTCCCATCAGCACGGGCAGTACCTGCGCGTCACCCAGGGAGTAGGACGTTTTGGTACCCGCGACGGGAACATTATTGAAGTGCATCCCGGCCAGACCCTGTATACCCCGCCAAGTGAGGAGCACTGGCACGCGGCCGCGCCCGGCTGCTTCATGGAACACATCGCCATGCTCCAGAACGGCGAAGATCCTTCCCGGACCACCACATGGCGCGAGCATATTACCGACGACGAATACAACGGCCGCTAGCGCATCATAGGCTTGTCCCTATGTCCGTTGACTTCGTCCTCCGCCCCACCGTAGCTACCGATGCTGCTTGGATTGCCGAACTGCGCGCCGTAGTGATGCGCCCGGACCTGGAGCGGTTGCAGCGGTTCGATCCTGTGCGGGTCCGCGAGCGCTTCCTGAACGGCTTCCAGCCAGGGAACACCTACATCATCCATTCGGACGGTGTTGATGCCGGTGCCATCGCTGTCCGTCCGGAAGCTGACGGCCGGTGGATTGAGCACTTCTACCTGGCTCCGGCGCATCAGGGCAAAGGGTTGGGCAGTGCCGTGCTCCGCCACGTGATGTCTGCATCGGCGGACGAGCGCCCGTTCCGGCTGGACGTACTGCAAGGCAGCCCCGCTCGCCGTCTCTACGAGCGCCATGGCTTTGTAGTGGAATCTGAGGACCCCGTTGATGTGTTCATGGTGGCCGCCGCCCAGCCGCCGACCACAACCCCCCTGACCCGGCGCTAGGGAAGTGCGGTAATCTCAGCACACACCACGCGTCTACGGCGCAATATTTTCCGGGGGGGAAAATGGGGATCTTTCAAGCACGCCCTTTGAGGCGTGCCACTACCACCGCACTTGCCATGGGGCTGCTGGGCTCTGCGCTGCTCGCTGCAGGTCCGGCTACAGCTGCGTCGCAGCCTACACCGATCATCGACGGCGTCCCTTACGTGGGTGCGGAGCTGCGGCGGCAATACGACTACAACTACACCGGCTGCCGCAACCCTGACGGAACCTCCGAGGGCATCACGTTGGAATGGCTCCGTGATGGCCAACCGCTCCCGGAGGATAGGCAGGGGGACACCTTGCGGATCCTGCCCGAGGACCAAGGGAGCCGCATCTCCTTGAAGGTTTATCCGCTCACCCCTGGGCAGTCCGGCTGCCCCACGGGCACGCAGATCAGCCGGGAAACCGCCCCCATCAAAGCCTCCAGCAGGGCCATGGGCTGGACCGGCCGGGGTAATTACGAGCCATTGGCCCGCACCAACGACGGCCGGCTCATTCTGTACCCGCGCACCTACACGTACGTTAAGGGAAGCTGCGAGGGTGCGTGTCCCCGGTACTTTGGGGAGTGGGATGAGCCCCTTCAGGTTGGCCAGGGTTGGAGTGTGTTTAACACTGTGTTCTCCCCAGGGGATTTTGATGGGGACGGCGCCAATGACCTTCTGGCGAGGGACTCCGCAGGAACCCTCTTCCTGTATCCGGGCGACGGCGAGGGCGGCTGGCTTGAACGGCGCCAGGTGGGCCAGGGCTGGAACGTTTTTGATTCGATAGTGGGGCCCGGCGATTTCAACGGCGATGGCACCAACGATGTCCTCGCCAGGAACCCTGCCGGCGAACTGTTCCTGTACCCCGGGGACGGTGAAGGCGGCTGGCTTGCCCGTTCCAAGGTGGGGCAAGGCTGGCAGATCATGGACAAGATCATCCCCGCCGGCGACATGAACGGCGATGGGCCCGTGGAAATCTACGCCAAGGACCGCACCGGTCAGCTCTTTCTCTACTCGGCCAACGGGCAAGGGGGTTGGCAGTCCTCCTACACGATGAGCAGCGGCTGGGGCGGCTTCTCCGATATTGCCGGTTTGGGAAGTTTCGGCCACAACAGATTCAACGATCTCACGGTCATCAACGCTGACGGCGATCTGCTGACGTACTCCAGCGGATCAGATACCGCCACTCTTTGGGGACCGTATGGACCCATCGGGCGGGGTTGGAACGTTTTCAAGGAACTGCTCTAGCCCTGGGTAATCGGCTAAAACGGCTGGCCCCATACGGTGAGTTGGAGGTTAATCCTCCCGCGCGAACCGCCCGGTTCAGTATCGGGCCCTGGCAAGAAGTTCTGCTGGATCATTGCCCGCAGCCTCGCAGCCAACCCGCGGAGTTCCGCAGGTTGGGCACGGTGGCGGAGCAATGATCCAGCAATAGATTTTCGCATCAGGCCGGCTCTTCGGACCGGGCGGGCGTCTCCAGGCCCAGGTTTTCGCGCAGCGTGGTTCCCCGGTATTCGGTAGGGTAGACGCCGCGTTCCTGGAGTTCGGGCACCAAATGGTTCACGATGTCATCCAAGCCGGTGGGAATCAGCCACGGAGAGATGTTGAACCCGTCCACGGCGCCCACACGCGCGTATTCGGCAAGGTGGTCAGCCACAGCGGTGTAGGAGCCGGTAAACGTGGAGTCGATGCGTGCCGTCTTGGAAGTGACGAACTGGCGGATGGACAGGCCCTTGTCCTTGGCCTCAGCCCGCCACTGATCCGCAAGCTGACGGGCTTTGGCGCCGTGGAAGCCGCTGCCCCGGGTTTCGGAGGTTTCTTCCACCACGGGATCGATCTCCGGGAGGGGGCCATCAGGATCGTAGGAACTGAGCTCCCTGCCCCAGAACTGCTCCAGGTAGGCGATCGCCTGCTGTGGACCGATCTGCTGTCTCCGGACCCAGGCCTTCTTCTCTTCCGCTTCCTGATCGGTGGCACCCAGGATGAACTCGCTGGCGGGCATGATCTGCACGGCATTGGCACCGCGTCCTGCTGCGATGGAGCGGGCCACGATGTCCCGGCGGAACTCCACGGCGTCGTCGAACTTGGGGTGTGCGGAGAAGATCACGTCGGCTTGGCGGGCTGCGAAGTCGCGGCCATCGGGGGAATCACCGGCTTGGAAGAGCACCGGGCGGTACTGGGCACTGCGTGGCAGGCGGGGGGAGACATCAACGGTGTAGTGCTGGCCTTCGTGGAGGACGCGGCGGGCCGGGCCAACAGGGGATTCCCATGAATCCCAGATGCGCTTGGCCGTTTCCACGAACGCCTCGGCGTGCTTGTACCGGTCTGCGTGGTCCAGGTATCCACCACGGCGGAAATTGGCACCGGTCCAGGCATTATCCGTGGTGACGATGTTCCATGCGGCCCGGCCACCGGAGATCAGGTCCAAGGAGGACAGTCGATGTGCGAGGTCCGCGGGATCGTTGTACGTGGTGTTCTGCGTAGCCACCAATCCGATGTTTTTGGTCACTGCGGCGAGCGCGGCAAGCATGGTCTGGGCGTCGGGACGGCCCACAACATCAAGGGCGTGCGGACGGCCGAGGTGTTCGCGCAAGCGCAGCCCCTCCCCCAGGAAGAAGGCTGCGAACTTGCCCCTTTCGGCGGTCTGGACAATGTGGCGGAACGATTCGAAGTCCGTCTGCGAACCTGATTCGGGCGCCTTCCAGACGGTCCCGGAGTTGACGCCTTGGAAGAAGATCCCGAACTGGATCTGGCCGCTTGGCTGGAAAATGTCGCGTGTCATGGTGTTGCCCCTACTTTCCGGCGGCAACAGGAGCCGCGGCAGTGGTCGAATAGCGGTTCTGCGCCGGAGCGAGCCCCAGGACTCCACGGAAGGTGCCGTCCTGGACCACGGGTCGCAAGGCACCGCGGCGTCGGAGTTCCGGGAGGACAAGTCGTGAAAGTTCTTCCAGGTCCACATCGAGAACAGCCGGGTGGAGCCGAACGCCGTCGGCTTCCCGCAGCAGCGAGTCCAGGAGCTTGGTGATGCCGGCAGCGGGGCCTACAAACCGCGCGCGTCCGCCGCCCTGCGAGGCCTCCGGCCGCGAAACCGCAGCCTGCCCGCGCGCGTCCAAGACGACGTCGAGCTCGGCAACAATCGCCACCGAAGCACCAAGCCGGGCCCGGACGTCGCGGATCTCGGCAGTCAGCAATTCGGGTGTGGGCGCGGAAACGAGCACTGCGTCCACTGCATCTGCGGGCACCTGGCCTTCGCCCACCAGCGACGCCGCGGTGAGCACTGGCAGTTGCCCTTGGAGGGGCCTGGGGATGATGGACGGACCCTTCACCGAATAGGCGGTCCCTGCAAAGTCCGCGGGAGTTTCGAAGTCCGCGTAGTGCAGCTTGTCCACATCGATGTACCGCCCAGTGGCGACGTCCCGGATCACGGCGTCGTCCTCCCACGAATCCCACAGCCTGCGGCTGACCTCGATGGACGCAGCGGCTTCCTGGGCGAGGGCCTCACCGCTGACGAAGGAACGGCCGACGGCGGCAGCGGCCTCGGGCAACTCCGCTGCGGTGGCGATCCAGCCGGCACGGCCGCCGGATACGTAGTCCAAGCTGGCGAGCTGGGTGGAAACGTGGAATGGCTCCGTATATACGGTGTCCACCTCGGGGATCACCGCAATGGTGCGCGTGAGTGGACCGGCGAAGGCTGCGCGTTGCAGGGCGTTGGCGCGGCCGGCCTCCGGGGTGTCCTTGAACGTTGCCGCGTGGAAACCTGCGGACTCGGCTGCGAGGACGGCGGTGGCAAGGTTTTCATAGCCGGCGCCGTCCAGTTCGATGGCCAGGAACCCTGGCGTGCTGGAGATACTCACTTCTGGTCCTGACGTTCGTAGGGGATCTTTTCGCCGGCTTCGATCGCCACGGGAAGCCGGTTTTCGGCGGGCGGGAGCGGGCAGGTGGCGAGGTCGGTATAGGCGCACGGCAGGTTGACGGCCCGGTTGAAGTCGAGCTGCACGGTGCCGTCCGCGGCGGGCACCACGGAGAGGGATCGGTTGGCGGCGTACGTGGTTTTGCCGGAGGTCTGGTCGGTGAACAGTACGGACAGCGATCCCGGCGCGTGCCCGTTGAACGCAGTCAGAGCCAACTCTTCACCGGCCAGTTTGAAGCGGATCTCACCCGGTGCTTCGTAGACGTGCTGGATGCCCTCGACGGCGGCACCCACCGTTGTGGGGCGCGGCGCCTCGAAGGGAACGAACGTTCCGGCCACGGCAAACGCCGCGTTGGGCGCGAACGTGGGCGTGCCCTGGTAGTCCTTCAGGAGCGCGTTCTCCGGGTGGCGTGGCCGCACAATGTATTCGCCACCGCGTTTGGCCACCTCGATCACGGTGTCACCCGACACGAGGTTGATGCCGCCGCGTTCCTCGATGGGACCCAGTTCAATTGCTTGGCCGCTGTTGAGTTCCACGCCGTCCTGGACCAGGCTCTCGCCCGGTTCCAGGACAACGCGCACGACGTCGGCATCCACACTCCAGGTGCCCGGCGCACCTTCCAGCCGGGTAGCCTCGGCGGTAGGCCAGTGAAGGTGGGTCACGGCGAGGAAACCGTGCGGATGGGCACGGTGGCGTTCGTGGGCTACATGCCATTCCTGCCATTCCTCGTCAAAGGATTCCACAGCGGTCGCGGCGTGCGTAGCGCTGTCAGTGTGCGTAGACATGGGCGTCATCCGTCCTGTTGAAGGCGTGATCTGCGGTAACTGTTGCTGCGGCGTCGGCTTCGGTGGCCCCTGCGAACGCGGGCCGCCCACCGAACGGATCCTCCGATTCCCACAGGATGGTGGGTGCTGCGGCTCGGACAGCCGGGATGACTTCCAGCGCGAAGCGTTCGAGGATTTCCAACTGCTGCTCAAAGGGCAGTGTGGTGGGCAAGGAGATCGACTGAAGATCGTGCTGGTAGAGCGAGTGGTAGCTGAGGATCTTGTCGATCACCTGATCAGGGCTGCCTACCAATGCCGGCCCTTCAGCCACGGCATGCTGGATGTCCCGGAAGGGCGAGTTGTTGCCGGGGACGTTGCGGCCGGCTGTCAGGCCCTCGTATACCGGGCCGTATTGGCGAATGGCTTCCTGCGTTGTGTCCGCGATGAACACCCCGCCGGCCCCGCTTCCCGAGCCCAAGTACTGATGCCGTGGATCATGCCCGTGGCGCTGGTACTCCTCGCGGTAGTGGTCAATCAAGACTTTGTAATTCTGACGGGGCTGGATGGCGTTGGCCGTGAACAGCGGATCGCCCCACTTGGCGGCGAGCGCAGCGGACGTCAGGGTTGTAGCCGAGCCGTGCCAAATCCGCGGTGACCCCGCAAAGGGGCGTGGCGTCGTCGTGGTTGGTTCGGTCAGCGCGGGCCGGAAGCGACCTGACCAGGTGACGCTTTCCTTGCGCCACAGGGTCCGCAGGAGTGCATACTTTTCGGCCAAGAGGTCCCATTGGTCCTCCAGCGAAAGCCCGAAAAGCGGGTATTGCAGGACTTCGTTCCCCTTGCCGATCACCAGTTCCAGGCGTCCCCGGCTCAGTTGATCGATGGTGGCGTAATCCTCTGCCACGCGCACCGGATCCAGCACGGAGAGTACGGTGACACCGGTCTGGAGGCGGATGCGGCTGGTGACGGCGGCGATTCCGGCGAGGACCGTCGTCGGTGATGACGAAACGAACTCGCCCGCATGCCGTTCCCCCACGGAGAAGCTGTCAAAGCCAAGCGCCTCGGCGCGGCGGGCCGTTTCCACCACCTGGTTGAGGCGGTCAGCGGTGGAGACGATCTCCCCCGTCACCGGATTCTTCAGGTGCGGGATGATGTCCAGGACCTGGAACTTCACTTGGTGGTCCCGGCAGGGGTGACAAAAGTTGCTTCGGTGACGGTCTTGGATTCCGGGATGGCTTCCTCGGAGAGGCCCCAGCGTTCCAGGACCTTGCCGTAGGAGCCGTCCTTGATGGTGGAGTTCAGGGCGTCGGTGATGGCCGGGGCCAGTCCGTTGCCCTTCAGGGTGGTTGCGGCGACGAGAGTCTCCGCCGGCCATCCGGCGTTGACTTTGCCCACTACCTTCAAATCATCGCGGGTGTTTTCGCGGTACGTCACGGACGGGTACGGAGCCAGGTTCAGGTCGGTGCGGCCAGAGGAGAGCGCCAAGATGGTATCTGCGTCCGAGGAGTAGTACTGCAGGGTGGCCGGCGCCTTGCCCTTGTCCTCAAGCTCTTTGTTCCAGGCCAGCAGGATCTTCTCCTGGTTGGTGCCCGAGCCCACGGAGATCTTCAGGCCGGAAATGTCATCCGAGCCCTTGATGTCATAGGTTGAACTCTTCTTCGCTTCGAAGCCCATGTACGCCGCACGGTAGGTGGAGAAGTCGAACAACTTCACCCGGGCGGCGTTGATGCCCACATTGGAGAAGACAGCTTCAAAATCACCGGACTGGGTTTTGAGTGGCCAGTTCTCCCAGGACGTCACCTGCAGGTCCAGTTCCAGTCCGAGCTTGTCCGCCACCAACTGCGCGATGCCCACCTCAACACCAATGGGCGTCTTGTCATCGGTGGCGTGGAAGGACAGCGGAATGGAACCCGCGGTGGTGGCGACAGTGAGCTTGCCGTCCTTGGCGATCGCTGCGGGAACGTTGGCGGCCGCGGCCGCGTCTTTTTCACCGCGGATCCGGTTCTGGTCAACGGAGGTGTTGTACACAACCCCGTTCTTGGCAGCTCCGGATTCCGCCGGCTGGGCTGCCGACGCTCCGGGATCGGAGCACCCGGCCAGCACTGGAAGCACGACGGCGGGAAGTACAGCGAGCGCCAAGAGCTTGCTCTTGTTGGTGGCGAGGGTGCGAGTGTTGCGAAGCATGGAGGTTTCCTAGATGTTGAAAGCTGGTTCGATGACTTTGGAGAAGAAGCTGCGCGTGCGCTCCTCGCGGGGGTTGGCGAAAATTTCCTGGGGCGTTCCGGACTCAACAATCAGCCCGTCGTCCATGAACACCACGGTGTCCGCCACGTCCCGGGCGAAGCCCATCTCATGGGTCACCACAATCAGGGTGGTTCCGGACTTTGCCAGCTCCCGGATCACGTCCAGGACCTCGTTGACCAGTTCCGGGTCCAGTGCCGAGGTTGGCTCGTCAAACAGGAGGATCTTGGGATCCAGCGCCAGCGCCCGGGCAATGGCAACCCGCTGCTGTTGCCCACCGGATAGCTGCCGTGGGTAGGCATTGGCACGGTCCTTCAAGCCCACCCTGTCCAAAAGTTCCAGCCCGCGTTTACGGGCTTCTGCCTTGGACCGCTTCTGCGCCACGATGGGTGCCTCAATGACGTTTTCCAAGGCTGTGAGATGCGGGAAAAGGTTGAAGTTTTGGAACACCATGCCAATGTGGGTGCGCTGCTTGAGGATGTCTTTTTCACGGAGTTCGTGGAGCTTGTGGCCGCGGACCTGGTAGCCAACCAGTTCGCCGTCAATGGTAATGTACCCGCCGTCCACCTTTTCCAGATGGTTGATGGTGCGCAGCAAGGTGGATTTGCCGGAGCCGGACGGGCCCACAATCACCGTCACTCCACCTGGCGGAACGGACAGGGAGACGCCCTTGAGGACCTCGGTGGCTCCGAAGGACTTGCGGACGTTGCTGATGTGCACTTGCCCGCGGGTGGCAGCTGACGCTGCGCCGGCTGACGCTGCTCCAGCTGACTCTGCGCCGGCTGACACTGCGCCGTTCGAATCGTGGGCCGGCCCTTCAGCGACAGCCTGTGCCGCCGTCGTCGTGCCTTCTTTGCGTGCAGTGCCTTCTTTGCCTGCAGTGCCTTCTTTGCGTGCAGCGATGATGCTCATCGGTTGTCCTTAGTGGGAGAGACGGCAACGTGGGTGGTGAAAAACTTCCGCGCCCTCTGCAACGGCGTGAGCGGCAAGGTCCGCAGGGCGCCCTTGGAGAAGTGGCGCTCAATGTAGTACTGGAAGACGCTGAGTACCGAGGTGATCACCACGTACCAGAGCGTGGCCACCAGGAGCAGCGGAAGTACTTGCTGGGTCCGGTTGTAGATGACCTGGACTGTGTAGAAGAGCTCGGAGTAGGCCAGCACGTAAACAATCGACGTGCCCTTGACCAGTCCAATGATCTCGTTGAAAGCATTGGGCAGGATGGCGCGCATTGCCTGGGGCAGCACAATCCTGGTGGAGCGCTTCCAGGCCGGGATACCCAGTGCCGACGCCGCTTCAAGCTGGCCCTGGTCCACGGAGAGAATGCCGCCGCGAATGATCTCGGCAGAGTAGGCTGCCTGGTTCAACGTCAGCCCCAGGACCGCGGCAGCGAATTGGCTGATGAGCGTTGTGGTTTGTGCCTCGAAGAAGCGCACATCCGTGAACGGGATGCCAAGGCTGATCTTCTCGTACAGGTAGCCAAGGTTGTACCAGAGCAGGAGCTGGACCAGCAGGGGCGTGGAACGGAAGATCCAGGAGAACGTCCAGGACACCGAGACCAGCAGTGGTGAGGCGGACAAGCGCATGAGGGCAAGGACGAACCCCAGCGCGAAGCCAAGGACTCCGGAAATGGCAGTGAGCTTGAGGGTTTCCACCAAGCCCTTGACCACGGACTGAGCGGTGAACCATTCGGCCACCACGCCCCACTCCCAGCGGGGGTTGGTGGCCAGGGACCACGCAATGGCGGCAACTCCGGCGGCCACCACAACGGTGCCCACCCAACGCCAGGGGTGCTTGGCCGGAACCAGCTTGTACTCGGAGTAATCCGGGGTGGGCGGTGCGGTTTCCGCCGTGGCAGGCGGTGCTATTGCACTCATGCGCCACCTCATTTCAGATCGGTTGTTCTCTAGGGTTGGCTGCCAATCTAGGTCCGCGCGAAACCGGTCAGCAAGGCAGGAATTTGCACTTCTTCACTGGACTTCGCACGGCTTCGCCGGAGTTCGCACGGCGTCACAATTTCCTTCCGGCACAGCTGAATACGACGTGATTTTTCGTGGCTTAACGCTGCATGACGCGTGGTGAACGGCCGTTACCGCCGCCTCGACCAGCCACCTGATTGATCCCTAGATTGGGCATCACCAACCACTGTTTTCAGGAGATCCCATGCCGTCACGAGTTCCAGCCATCGCCTTCATCGGTGGTGGCCCGCGCACGGCCGGTGTCCTGGAGCGGCTTGCAGCCAACCGACCGGAACTCTTCGGCGGACCCCTGCACATCCACGTCATAGAACCCCACCAGCCCGGTTCCGGGAGAATCTGGCGCTATGACCAGGATCCCGGGCTGCTGCTGAACTCCACGGCTGCGGACGTCACCATGTTCACCGATGCTTCCGTGGCCTGCGACGGCCCGTCAGTTGACGGACCCGGGCTGTCCACTTGGGCGTCGGGGGTCCTGGATGGCAGCATCCGCGATCTCCCGGCCCTGGAACCACATCTGCTGGACCAACTCCGCGTGCTGACGCCCGCCTCCTTCCCCACCCGGCAACTGCAGAGCAAGTACCTTGAATGGTTCTTCCGCCGTGCTGTCTCCGCTCTTGGCCCGGATGCCACGGTGACCGTGCATCGCGATACCGCCACAGGCGTCGTGAGTTCTCCGCACGGTACCCCCGAAGACAGGCGGGGCACCTCGAAGGACACGCATGACGCCCCTGAAGACACGCACGGCACTGCGTACACGCTCGACGACGGCACGCACCGCGTGCGGCTGGCTTCCGGCGCCGAGGTGGTTGCCGACGTCGTGGTGTACGCGTTGGGCCACACTGACTCCCTGCCTGATCCGGAATCCGTACGCCTGAGCGAGTTCGCCGCCCGGCACGGCGGGTTCCATGCGCCGCCGTCGTACACCACTGACGTTGACTACTCGGCGATCCAGGCCGGCCAGGACGTGATCGTTTCGGGCATGGGGCTCGCCTTCGTGGACCTGATGGTGCTGCTGTTCGAGGGCCGTGGCGGCCGCTTTGAACAACGGCCCGACGGCCAGCTGGACTACGGACCCTCCGGCGCCGAGCCACGGGTCTGGGCAGGCTCGCGGCGAGGCGTACCGTTCCACTCCAAAATTTCCTCGCTGATTCGGGGCGAGGCAGTGGGGCGGCCACGGTATTTCACCGCAGCCGCGATCGAGGCCCTCCTCGCTTCGCACGCCGAACTGGACTTCCGCGCCCACCTGTGGCCCCTCATTGCCAAGGACGCCGGCCATGCCTACTACCGCGAACTCTTCACGGGCTACCCTGAGCGGGTGCTGGGGACGTGGGCCGATTTCGAGTCACGCTTCGACGCCGTGGATTGGTACAGTGCCGCGCGGGAAGAGCTGGTGGCGTTCAGTGTGCCGGATCCGGCCCTGCGCCTGGACCTCGAAAAGCTCGACCACCCACTGAGCGGCTGCGCTTTCTCCGATCATGAAACCGTCCAGCGCTCCGTGGCCGCCTACATCCAGCGGGACCTGGACCTCCGGACCAGCGAGGACCATTCAGAGACCCTTGCTCTGTTCACTGCCCTGTTGTTCGTATACATGGACCTTGGGCGTTTGGTTCCGCAAGAGCGCCTCAACGCCCGTTCCCAGCAGACCATCCACGGCTGGTGGCACGGCTTCTTCAGTTTCGTGGACTCGGGCCCGCCCGCGCACCGTCTGCGTGAGATGCTGGCACTCCACCGGGCCGGGCTCCTGAAGTTCCTGGGCCCCGGCATGTGGGTCCGTGCCGATGAGTCCCTGGGGAAGTTCGTGGCCGGGACGTTCCAGTCGCCGGTGGTGGTGGATGCGTCCGCTTACATCGAGGCCCGTCTTCCGGCAGCTTCCGTGGAGCGCTCCGCCAACCCGGCGTTGGCGGACCTGCACCGCTCCGGACAAGGGACGGAACAGCGGCTCCTCACCTCCGAGGGCACCCATTCCACCGGTAAACTGCTGGTCTCAGGGAATCATGAGGTCCTGTCCCCTGTTGCTATTCCACAGAAGGGCTTGCTCGCGGTGGGACCATGGACGTCGGGTTGGGGTGCGGGTGCTTTTGCCCGTCCCAACACCAACGCGGCGCCCTTCCGGGAGAACGACGCCCTGGCACGCCGGATCCTGTCCACCGTCGCCGCTTCCCATCCAACCCTCCTACCCAGCTAAGGCCTGACATGACCACAACACCAACCTTGCCGCCGTCGGGCCTTACCGTCCTCAGCCTGCCCATGAGCGATCCGCGGGTCCGGCCGCTCCTGGACGAGCTCGCCGCCGAATACAACGCCCGCTACGGGGACCTGTTCAGCAGCGAAGGGGCCGCAGAGGAACTGAACCGGTACCCTGCCGAGGAATTTGCGGCGCCGGATGGCGCGCTGATCATCATCCAGGAAAACGGCGAGTCGGTGGCCGGCGGCGCCTTCCGCCGCTACGACCCGGACACCGCCGAGCTCAAGCGAATCTGGACCCACTCAGCCCACCGCCGCCGCGGTTTGGCACGCTTGGTGCTCACAGAACTGGAAAATGAAGCTCGACGCCGGGGCTACCAGAAGTTGTACCTCACCACCGGGCCGCGCCAGCCGGAGGCCAAGAACCTTTACCTTGCCACTGGCTACCAGGCCCTGTTCGACCTCGCCGCCGACCCCGAGGACATCAAGCACTTGGCCTTCAGCAAGGATCTTGCCCTGCAGAGCTAAGCTATGCGCATGGCCAAGAAAAGCACTGCCGAGAAACTCGCCACCATCCAGCAGGGCTACACCCTGGAAGGTGCCACCATTGAGTTGGGGGCAGCGATCGTTGACGGCGACATCCACAAAGAAGCCCAGGTCCGGCTGCCGCTGGCCATGATGAACCGCCACGGCTTGGTGGCCGGTGCCACGGGTACTGGCAAGACCGTCACACTGCACATGATGGCCGAGCAGCTTTCGACGGCGGGTGTTCCGGTTTTCCTCGCGGACATCAAGGGTGATCTGTCAGGATTGGCCACGCCGGCCACCGGCAGCGAGAAGCTCACGGCACGCACCTCAGCGCTGGGACAGGACTGGTCTGCCAAGAACTTTCCCGTGGAGTTCCTTTCGCTTGGGGGCGACGGCCACGGAATTCCCGTCCGCGCCACCATCACCTCGTTCGGGCCCATCCTGCTCTCCCGCATCATGGACCTGAATGACACCCAGGAATCCAGCCTCCAACTGATCTTCCACTTCGCGGACCAGAAGAACCTGGAGCTCGTTGACCTCAAGGACTTACGTGCTGTCATCCAGTTCCTCACCTCGGATGAGGGCAAGGCCGAACTGGCCAACCTTGGCGGGCTGTCCAAAGCCACGGCCGGGGTGATCCTGCGCGAACTGGTTGGGTTGGAAGCCCAAGGCATGGAGAAGTTCTTCGGTGAGCCCGAGTTCGATACCGCCGAACTCCTCCGCACGGCGCCGGACGGGCGCGGGGTTATCAGTTGCTTGGAACTGCCCACCCTGCAGACCAAGCCCTTGCTGTTCTCCACGTTCCTCATGTGGCTCCTTGCCGATCTTTTTGAAGACCTGCCCGAGGCTGGTGACCTTGATAAGCCCAAGCTGGTCTTCTTCCTGGACGAGGCACACCTCCTCTTCAATGGAGCATCCAAAGCGTTCCTGGAAGCCATCACCACCACGGTTCGGCTCATCCGTTCCAAAGGCGTTGGCATCTTCTTTGTCACCCAAACACCCAAGGATGTTCCGGCCGACGTCCTGGGCCAACTGGCAAACCGTGTCCAGCATGCCCTGCGTGCCTTCACCCCTGAGGATGCCAAGGCCTTGAAAGCCACCGTGTCCACGTTCCCGGTCAGCGATTACGACCTCGAAGAGACACTTACCTCCGCGGGCATCGGCGAAGCCGTCATCACCGTCATGAACGAAAAAGGCGCACCCACTCCCGTTGCCCTGACCCGGCTCCGTGCACCCGAATCCGTGATGGGACCCAGCACGGATGAACTCATCCAAAGCACCGTTGCCGCGTCCGCATTGCTGGCAAAATACGGCACCGCCGTGGACAACGTCTCCGCTTACGAGAAACTCACCGGCCAGGGAGCCGCTCCCACGGGAGATGCAGCACCCGGGACGCCGCCGGTGCCGTCCTCTTCCGGCACGTCAGGCTCATCCGGCGCCTCCCAGGCTGACATCGACGCCGAAGCCAGGCGGATCGAGGAGGAAATCCTGGGCCGTCCCAGCTCCCGGCCTTCTACTCCTACCCCTGACTCCTACCCCGCTCCGCCGGCACCCGCCCCTGTCCCCCAACAGGCTCCGCAGCAGGACGGCATGTTCGGTGACATCGCCGGCGCCCTGGGTGGAGCTCTGGGCGGCGGACTCAAGAGCATGGCCCGGTCCATGGGAACCCAGCTGGGCCGTGACCTCCTGCGGGGAGTCTTCGGGACCTCCTCGCGGCGCCGCCGCTAGTCGTTCAAACGTCCTCGACCACGACGCCCGGCGGCCGCAGTGCCCGCTGCCGCCCGGCGTCGAGCCTTCTCCAATCGGTGGATATAAGTCGTTCCGAGGCCTTCCTGCACAGTGTTAGCTGCCGTGGCAGGTAACGTAAAGGGCGTGCAGTTGAGTCAAGCATTCGTCAAGACCGCAGCCGGATGGCTGCTCGGTCTGATGCTTGCTGCCGCCGGAGCCATCGTCTGCATCAACCTGGTGAGCTCCTCCGTTGCCAGTCCGCAACAGCCGGTCAAGGAGTATTTGGACGCCCTGCAGCACGGCGAAGGTGAAGTAGCCCTGGGCCTTTTGCGCGCTAAGGTCCCCAGCGCCAACCCCGCAATGCTGGACGGCACAGCACTGCAGACAGCCGCCTCCAAAATGTCCGATGTCAAGGTGGGAAACCCGGAAAACCGGGGCAGCAACCGCGCAGCAGTACCGGTGGACTACACCTTGGACGGCAGCCGCCTTCACACGGAATTCCTGATGGAACGGACCGGGACCCAGTGGCTGTTCTTCTCCAAATGGGCTTTTGTCCCCACCACGCTTCCCACCATAGAAGTCACCGTGGTCAACTCCAGTGAAGCCACCCTCAACGGCGTTCCAGTGAACATGCCCAATGGCCGCAACAACTTTGCCGTGTTCTTCCCCGGTAAATACGAGGCCAGCCTGAACGGCACCTACTTCGAAGCCCCTCCGGCCTCCACGCTGGTGTCAACACGCGACGGCGGCAAGGCGCCGCTGAACCTCCAAACCCGGTCCACCAAAGCCATGAATGAGGCAGTGGCAGGCAAGGTGCGGGAATTCCTGGACAACTGCGCCACGCAAGCCACCGAGCAACAACGGCTACAACCAGACTGCCCGTTCTATCACGCCAGCAACGCCCGCGTGGTGGACGGAACCATCAAATGGGCCATTACCGAGTACCCCAAGATCACCATCGAACCCTTCGGCGGCAAATGGGTAGTGGCACCCCTCAACGGCAAGGCCACACTGACCGCCCGGGAAATCGACCTCTTCACCGGGTCCGTCAATGACCTCAACGTGGAGCACGACTTCAGCTTCACCACACAGTTGGATGTGGGCGCCGATACTGTGACGGTCACACCGATGCTGACCTTCTAGGGCCACGCCCCACCGGGCTTTTTGCCGCGCCGAACCGGCCCAACTTTCGATCCCCCGCCGTGCCGAACTGGCCCAACTTTCGCCCCGCCCGCCGTGCACTCACAGGAGCGAACACCCTATGCCGGCTCAAAAGTGGGCCAATCGGACCAGCCACCGCTTAGCCAACCCGTTAGCGGAACGGCCCCCGGCGGAGGACTTCACGTACTTGGCGCACCATGGACTCCGGCGCGTGGACAACATCGTCGTAAAAGAACCTCAGCACCAGGAAGCCCTGCCGGGTGGCCTCGTTATCCCGCCGACGATCCTTCTTGAACTGCCGCGGATTCAGGTGGAAGGCCAGCCCGTCAATCTCGATGATGAGGAATCCTTCGAGCAGGAAATCCACCGTTCCGATGCCCTCGATCCGGACCTGGGTCTGGGTTTCTATCCCCACTTCGCGGAACAGAACACGCGCCAATGTCTCGATCAGAGAGCCCGCACCACGGTCTGCTTTCGCAAGTACTTCGCGAGCCTTCCCTCCTCGGTTGCCGACCAAGTGTCGGCGCAGGTAGTCAAGGGTGACGTCGCCTCGGCTAAAAGCACTTTCGACCATAACCAGGGATTCCAGCGGGTTCAGGCAGAGAAGCGCGTGCAACAGGACATCAGGGAGCGCGGCGATCGGTTGGCGTGGCCGGGGCTGCGCGAGAGGTAAGCGGTGGCTGATACAAGCTGCGGCGCGCCGGCCGTTGCTTTGCCAGTAATGGGGCACGGTTGGTTGATGCAGTACCCACAACTCATAGTAGTTCGCAGCTGAAACGCACGTCAGAAGGGACCTGGCCGTAGCCGCGGCAATGAACTCGGGAGCAGCGCCGGGAAGTGCCAGCACGCCCCTGTCCACGCGCAGGATGTTTCCCGTACGCAGCGCCAATCTAAGGGCGGATTCGCTGACGTCGAGAGCCTGCAGTTGGCTTTTCCTGGATACGCCGCCCATGATTCGCAGTGCTGCCTCGGGTTCCATACCTCCAGCCTGCAGCTCCAGCCAAGGCACTGGTTCAGCCAAAGTGCGCTATGTGGACAACTTCCTCGTTCCCAAGCAGCCCATTTTTGAGGACTATCCTGGCATGAAAATGGCCCGGGCAACCTGCTGACAGGTCAATCCCGGGCCATTCCACCTAATGGGTAAGGCTTAGTCCATGCCGCGAAGATCCAACACCAGCTCGGACTCACCGTCGGCCTGGAGGACCACGGGAATGCCCCAGTCCTGCTGGTAGAGGTGGCAAGCCGCGTGATCCGGGATCTCGCCGTCTTCAGTCTCGGGACCGTCACATGCGGCCGCACGGGCAGTGATGTGAAGGATGCCTTCGGGGACATCGGCAGACAACTCAAGTGTACGTAGCAAGCCCACAGAGGTGCCGCCACCGGAGACCAACAGTTCCGGCGGGGTGGAGGAGATCTTGAGCTGCGTCGGATCTCCCCAACGGTCATCCAGCTTCTGGCCCGTAGGAGCCTTGAAGCGCACCGCGAGCTCCAAAGTACCGGGGGTCACCGGGCTCTTTGGACGGTGGGTTTGCGAGGCTCCCTCATCCACCTGCAAAGCTTCCTTGGGAATGGGAACCAGGACCAGCTGGTGCTTGTTGGATTCCACCACCACCAAGAGGGGATCGCTTCCTTCAACCTGAACCACGACCACGTCGCTTGGCTCCGCAAGGCCTCTCGCCAGGGTGGAGACGGACTTGGTGGAGGGGTCGTAGCGGCGAACCGCGCCGTTGTACGTGTCAGCGATAGCCACCGAGTTGTCCGGCAGAACGGTCACGCCCAAGGGATGCTGAAGACGCGCTTCATCGGAAGCGCCGTCCCGGAACCCGAAATCGAACAGGCCCTTACCCACTGCCGTTTCAACGGTGACACCGGAATCGCTAACCACCAAGTGGCGCAAGGACGACGTCTCGGAGTCAGCCACCCAAATGTTGTCTTCACCATCAGTGGCGAGCCCGGACGACTGAGCGAACCAGGCTTCCTCCGCTTTGCCGTCCAACAGGCCCTCGAGCCCGGAACCGGCAAGGATGGAGACCTCGTTGGCCAAAGGATCGAAAGCAAAGATCTGATGGGTTCCTGCCATGGCGATGACTACGCGCTGCAGTTTCTCGCTCCAGACCACGTCCCACGGCGAGGACAGTGAAACCTCCACACCCAAACCGAGCGCCCCAACATCAAGAGCGTCGGCAGCGAAGTCAGCCGGGCCGGCGTCGTGCTGTTCGGACCACGTTCCGGCACCGGTGTCCGTCACCCTGGCGGGACCGGCGTCGAGCAGCCTCTGGACTCCGTTTCCTGCGATTGTCTGAACGTAGCCGGAGCTCAACGTGACGCCACGGAGGCGATGGTTGACAGTATCGGCAACCACGGCGTCGTAGCCAAGCTTCCACGCAAGGTCCGCGGGCAGAAGTGTGACGCCCTGAGGTTCGTTGAACTGCGCGATCTCGGCCTGTCCATCCAGGAACCCCTTGGTACCGGAGCCGATGATGCGTTCAACGGTTTCAAGATCGGGGCGCAGTTCCACAAGCCGGTGATGGCCGGAATCCACTACAAGGTAGTTGCCGTTGGAGAGTTGGGTCGCTTTCCCGGGGAAACGCAAAGTTCCCGACGTCGGCTCGGGAGCCACGTAGGGACCATTGCCGCGGTGGAGGGTTCCCTTGGCCTCGTGCTCTGCCACAAGTTCTTCCAGGAGGACACCCAGGCCGCCTGCATGGCCCTCACCGGAAAGGTGAGCCACAATGTAGCCCTCGGGGTCGATAACCACCAGGGTGGGCCACGCGCGGGCGGTGTAGGCCTTCCACGTTGCCAGTTCGGGATCATCGAGCACCGGGTGGTGGATTTCGTAGCGCTCCACGGCAGATGCCAACGCAACAGGATCCGCTTCGTGTTCGAACTTCGGCGAATGCACGCCAACCGTCACCAGGACGTCCGAGTACTTCTCTTCGAGGGGGCGCAGCTCGTCCAGTACGTGCAGGCAGTTGATGCAGCAGAAGGTCCAGAAATCCAGCAGCACGATCTTCCCGCGCAAGGACTCAAGGTCCAAGGATTTGCCGCCCGTATTGAGCCAGCCGCGGCCCTCCAGTTCGGAGGCCCGCACCCGGTGTTGGGTACGTACGGTTTCGCTCATCAGCGTCCTTCCAGCTTGGTATTCGGTTCGGCCTGCCCGGCGGTATCCGTGGCGGTGTCGTCGACGTCGCTACGGCCCGCCTGCGGCGTCTTGGCTGCCTGGGCAGTCCGGTTGGCCATCCTGGCATCGCGGTCAGCGAGCCGGGCAAACATATCGTTGTAAGCACTGAGATCGGCGTCGTTATTCCTGTCCGCTGCCCGATCCACCCGGCGGGTCTCCCTTTCATCCGAGCGGGACCACATGATGGCTACACCGATTGCCACCAGCAAGGTGGGAACCTCGCCGATTCCCCATGCCACTGCCCCGCCCACTTGCTGGTCCCCAATGGCGGAAGGGCCCCAGGCCCTGCCCAGATTTCCGAAGTAATCGGCAGCAAGCAGCCCGGTGCCACCCATGATGGACACACCGAAGAAAGCGTGGAAGCCCATGGTGGCCAGCAGGAGAAGCAGGCGCATGGGGTAGGGAGCCCTTCGCGGCAGAGGGTCACTACCGATCATGGTCAGCACAAAAATGTAACCGGTCAGCAGGAAGTGCACATTCATGAGCTCGTGGCCCACATGCTCGCGCATCGCCAGGCTGAACAGGTCCGAGTAATAGAACAGGACGATCGAGCCGGCGAAGTTGGCAGCGGCGAACAACGGGTGGGTCACGATCTTGGAGAACCTTGAGTGCACAAACAGCAGCAGCCATTCGCGCAGGCCCCGCGATCCGTGAGTACCTTCACCGCGTGCAGGCAGGGCACGGAGGGCGAGGGTCACCGGGGAACCGAGGACCAGGAAGATTGGTGCCACCATGGTCAGCGCCATGTGGTCCACCATGTGTGCTGAGAACAGTACCCGGCCGTAAACAGCGGGCGGACCGGACGTGATGTACGTCAGAACTATCAGGCCGATCAGCCAGTTCACCGTCCGGAACCACGACCATTTGTCGCCACGCTTACGGACCTTGATGGCGCCAAGGATGTAGGAAACAGCTCCGAAAAGCGCAACGCCTACCCAGAGCCAGTCAAGGCGCCACTCAGTCAACCAACGTTCCGGGGTGAGCTCCGGAGGGAGCTCGTACCCGGAGAGGATGAACGATGGCGAGGCATCCGGGGCGTAGGTGGTGGGCTGCGGCGGAGCCGAGCGTCCCAGTGCAACGGCTAGGCCCGACGTCGCGCCCATCACCAGCAGCTCCGCCAGAACCAGCTGCCACAGCACGCGGCGGGCGGACATGGAGCCGTTCTTGCCAAGCTGCGGGATCACCCATTGACGGTGCATGAAGCCGATGCCGCCCAACACCAAGGTGGCCAGCGACTTGGCGATGATGAGCTGCCCATAGGGCGAGCCGAAAAGGTCAGCGGGGTTTGTCACCCTGATGGCTGCGTTGATGACACCGGAGGCAAACACCAGCACAAAGGCGAAGCCGGCCAGCGACGAAAAACGGCGAAGGGTTTGCTCGGTGATGTCCGGGGTGCCCTTGCTCCTGGAGCCGGTAAGAATACCGGAGAGGACCGCGAGCATGATGATGCCGCCCACCCACGTGGATACACCCACCAAGTGCAAGCCGAGGGAGTTGATGGCCCCTTCGTGATCGCTTGAACTTGAGGAGTGCCCGATCAGCGCGGTAGGAATCAACCCAATCAGGGCTAGCAGCAGCGTGAAGGCCAAACCCGTCAGGGACCTGACGCCGAAGAGGGCGGTGGTGACAACAGCGGCGATGATGGTGACGGCCAGCCAGGCCTTGCCGGTGTCGATATCCGTCATGAAGTAGACCAACGAACGCGTGAAATCGGCATCACCGGACAGCGGTTGTCCTGCCACATCCGCATAGGTCAGGACGAGGACGGCGACTGCTGACAAGGTCCATGCAGCCCCTGCTGCCGCTGCAACACCCAAAGCCCGGGCGAACGCCGGATGCTCGGGAGCGTCAACGTCCTTCTCCCGGGACCGCGATCCACCAAGATTCTTGGGCAGGATTCCCACTGCAAAGATCAGGCCTCCAACCACTGTGGCCACGGAGGCATTGTGGATGGCTTTGGCTATGGGGAGTCCCCACCGGACCAATTCGCCGGGATCCGAAACCTGACGCGCAGCGGAGGCGCCGGAGAAGATGAGGGCCGCAACCAATGCCAGGAACAGCGCCGCTAGACCGGCGAGCTGCCACGGCAAGGAAATGCCCGCGACTGTAGTGCCTCCCCGCGCTCCCGGCTTGGGAAGGGGCGAAGGGGCAGTAGCGGAGCTTCTAGCGGATGGCACTCATCCATTGTCCGCTACCTGCGGCCGGGCTGCGAATCCAAAGAGGTGCTATGTGCATTAACTAACAGAAAGGACGGCAACCAATAGGTTGCCGTCCTTTCAAGGCGTTCGCCGAAGAGTACTTACTTCTTCTTGGCGACAGCAGCCTTCAGCTTGGAACCAGCGGTCAGCTTAACGCTGTGGCCGGCTGCGATCTGGATGGTTTCGCCGGTCTGCGGGTTGCGGCCGGTGCGAGCTGCACGGTCGGTGCGCTCAACTGCGAGCCAGCCCGGGATGGTGATCTTTTCGCCAGCGGCGACAGAAGTCTCGAAAACTTCGAACAGTGCATCGAGCACGGAGTTGACTGCTGCCTGGCTGGTGCCAGCCTTGCCTGCTACCTCTGCAACGAGTTCACTACGGTTCTTAGCCATTTACGTCCTCCTGGACTCATACGTTTTTGAGCTTTCAAGCGGAATGCGAGCAAGCCACTGTTCGAAAACTTACCAGCTTGGGCTGGCATGGCCAGCAAATTCCGCGTGTTTCCGCGCCTTTTTGACCAAAATCACCGGATTTTCAGGGTTTTTAGGAGTGCTTTACGCCCTTGGCGTACCCTACGTCGTTCGGCGGGACCCGAGTATGGGACTCCGCCGGCCGCCGTCGAGAGCCCGGGCCGCCGCCGTCGAGAGCCCGGTCGGTCGCCGTCGAAAGAGCGGTCAGATGCGGTTCGCAGCCGAATCAGAACAGGATTCGTTGGAACAAAACATGCTCCTGCCACTGTCCCGCAATCTGGAGATACGACGGCGCCAGTCCTATCCTCTCAAAGCCTGATCGCTTCAAAACAGCTTGGGAAGCGGTGTTGTGGACAAGCGTGGCTGCCTGAATGCGGTGCAAGCCGAGTTGCTTCGTGGCCATATCGACGACGGCGGCAACGGCACCTGACATCAGGCCCTTGCCGGTGCACGCCTGATCAACCCAGTAGCCAAGGTTGGCACTCAGAAACGGTCCGCGGACGATCCCGGCTAGCGTCACCATCCCAAGGATTTCCGTCGCTGAGGTCAACACCCAGGGGACCTCAGCGCCCTGTTCAAAGAGGCGCAGCTTGCCCTGCAGGACGGCCGCTTGGCCAGCGGTGCTGAAAAACTCGTCGGTCCGGGCTGGTTCCCACGGTGCCAAGTGTTCACGGTTGCGCCGGTAGGCGGCGGCCAATGCGGCGGCATCTGTTGATTCCAACGGACGCAACAGGAATTGCTCGGGGTGGTCCCCCAACGCCGTATTTTCCAGGATTCGAGTGAGAGTCATCCTTGGACTTTACCCATGTTGGGGCTCGACGATTGCGGACGGTACAAGGGGGTGATACCTTTCCGGTGATCGTGAATTTTCGTCAGGAGGTGAGTCCCATGAACGCAGTAACCACAGTGGGCGCTCCCCTGTCCACGATCCCGCGGCTGAGTTAGCCGCCACTGGGAGCGCCGAACAGGCAATTCGCGAAAGGCGACTCCCATGAGTAACACTCATTCTTCTTTACCTTCCACCGCGCGCCCTGAACATCCTGGTTCCGGATCCGCGGCGTCCCTCCAGCCCCTGGTAACGGTAGACGCCTCCTTGCGGGTGCCTCCGGGCGAGAGGGCTCTGATCCTCGGCGGCGGTGGATCAACAGGCAATGCCTGGCTGATCGGCGTCGTCGCCGGCCTTTTTGACGCCGGGTTGGACGTCACTGCTGCGGACCTCACCGTTGGCACATCGGCGGGTTCGACGGCGGCGGCCCAGCTCGCGGGGGCAACGCCGGCTGAGCTGTTTGCCATCATCCTCGCCGCGGCGCCGCTGACATCCTCACCGGCTGATGGTCCAACTTCAGGCCGAGCCACTCGCGCCCAGCCTGGAGGAGGAAATCCTGTTGGACGAAATAACGGGCACCGACCGGTAACTGACCACATGGAACGGACCCGTGCCATCTTGGCCGCGTCAAAGGACATGGCTGATATGCGGCGACGAATGGGCGCTGCAGCATTGGACATGGCCGCAGCAATGGAAGGCTCTTCCGCGCGGTGGCGTGCCACCGTTGCAGCGCGCCTACACCGCGAGCAGTGGCCGGAGCGGGCAGTGCTGCTCACGGCGGTTGACGCCGCTACCGGAGAGCCGGTGGCCTTCGACCGTTTCAGCGGTGTCGAGTTGGTGGATGCAGTGGCCGCCAGCTGCTCCAGCGGGTTCGCCTACGCCGTAGGCAGCCATCACTATATCGACGGCGGATACCGGACTAACGCCGATAACGCCGACCTCGCTGCCGGGTACAGCCGGGTCCTCGTCCTCTCTCCATTTGGTGGGAAGACACGGACTCCCATGGAATGGGGCATGCATCTGGCGCAACAGGTGGATGAGCTCCGCCGAAACGGGAGCCGGGTTGAAGCAATCTCCCCGGGCGAAGACGCGGAGCACTGGTTCGGCGTGAACGCGATGAACCTGGCGCTACGTCCCGCAGCTGCCCAGGCTGGTTTCGATCAGGGCAAAGCCCTGGCCGGCCCGCTGAGTGAGTTCTGGTCGTGAACCGGTGACCACGTGTTGGGGCCGCCTTTGGGTCGGTCCCAACACCTGGTTGGTTTGTGTTTGTTGTTTAAGTGCGAAAGGCCCCGAGCGTGTGGTCGGGGCCTTTCGTGAATGGTTGTCCGGCGGTGTCCTACTCTCCCACACCCTCCCGGGTGCAGTACCATCGGCGCTGTGGGTCTTAGCTTCCGGGTTCGGAATGGGACCGGGCGTT